>ERZ1023440.137-NODE-137-length-20004-cov-283.854028_pt1 | contig 20004 bp, 19 predicted proteins | sample MGYA00380520_ERZ1023440 | MGnify/ENA primary metagenome ERZ1023440 (study PRJEB33173, sample SAMEA4830335) | metagenome | study: EMG produced TPA metagenomics assembly of the PRJEB25223 data set...
CCATAAAAAGCACCCCAAAGGTTAGTGTGTCTAACTTTTGGGGTGCGGTTCATCTCTCTCTTACCCTTATTTACCATACCTTTGATTGTTGCTTTGATTATTTTGGTGCAACCATGTCTTCTGGTCGTACCCATTCATCAAATTCTTGTTCGGTCAATAGCCCAAGCTCCACCGCCACTTGTTTTAAGGTTTTGTTTTCTTTATAAGCAGTTTTGGCAATTTTGGCGGCATTTTCATAGCCCACATGACGGTTTAGGGCAGTTACCAACATGAGCGAATTGTGCAAAAAGTAATCAATCTTTTCACGCACAGGTTCAATACCCACCGCACAATTATCATTAAAGCTGTTGCAAGCGTCCGCAAGTAGGCGAATGGATTGCAAAAGATTATAACCGATGACAGGCATAAAGACGTTCAATTCAAAATTACCGCTCGCCCCTGCCATATTGATAGTTACATCATTGCCCATGACCTGAGCGACCACCATGGTCATCGCCTCCGACTGCGTGGGGTTTACCTTACCTGGCATGATAGATGACCCTGGTTCGTTCTCGGGAATGGTAATCTCGCCCAGACCACAACGGGGGCCACTAGATAGCCAGCGAATGTCATTGGCGATTTTGTTTAGACTGCCTGCCAAGGTTTTTAATGCCCCTGAGGCAAACACTTCAGCATCACGGCTTGCCAAAGCTTCAAATTTGTTGGGGGCGGTTACAAAGGGCAATCCTGTCAGCTCGCTGATTTTTTGGGCGGATTTGACCGCATAGTCAGGGTGGCTATTTAGCCCTGTACCCACGGCAGTTCCGCCAAGTGGCAACTGATACAAGCCTTGCAAGGCGTTATCAATCCGCACAAGTGCCAAATCAAGCTGTGCCACATAACCGCCAAATTCTTGCCCAAGCGTGAGCGGTGTGGCATCTTGCAAATGGGTGCGTCCGATTTTGACGATGTCGGCAAAGTCGGCAGATTTTTTGGCAAGCGTATCACGCAACGCCTTGATAGCAGGGATAAGTGAGCGGTTAATCTCAACCGCACTTGCCACACGAATGGCGGTCGGAAAGCTGTCGTTGGTGGATTGGGCATGGTTGACATGGTCGTTGGGGTGGACGGGTTTGTAAGTGCCTTTTGGACTGCCTGCAATTTCATTGGCTCGGTTGGCGATGACTTCATTCATGTTCATGTTGGACTGTGTGCCAGAACCCGTTTGCCATACGACAAGCGGAAATTGGTCGGTAAGCCCACCTGCAATCACTTCATCACACGCCTGCACTATCAAATCACGCTGGCTATTCTCAATCCGCCCAAGCTCGGCATTGACGATAGACGCACTTTTTTTGACGGTTGCCATGGCGACAATCAAGGGGCGTGGCAAGGTCTCGCCCCCGATTTTAAAATTATCACGGCTACGCTGGGTTTGAGCTCCAAAGTAGGCGTCGGCAGGGACTTGTACTTCGCCCATGGTGTCTTTTTCAATACGAAAGTCGGTCATAAATTTTTCCTTGTTTGGTGGATAAAATTTGCTACAATGATAAAGTTACTATACCATTATTAAAATCAATTTTCAATCATAAATCATTATCATTTTTAATAATACCCATTGGAAAAACTCATGCCAAACGCCCTACTTCGCAAACACATTCGCAAAGAGCGTAAAGCTCTCACCAATAAAGAGCGTGCCAAGTTTGCATTTATGGCAAGTTTGCACTTACCCAAACTTTTGCCCCACCTGCCCAAAAATGCCAAGATTGGGCTATATCTGGACGATTTTGGCGAGTTGCCCACCGCACCGATTTTGGCATTTTGTCAAAAGCATGGCTTTACGCCGTTTTTGCCGATTACCATTCAGGGCAAGCCTTTACGCTTTGCTCCTGTTTTTTTGCCATTAGCCAAAACACCCCTAAAACGCCATAAACTTGGCATGAAAGAACCCTTTGCTAAACATGGCATAAGTGCCGATAAATTAGACATGATTATTTGCCCACTTGTGGCGGTGGATAAATGTGGCAATCGGCTTGGCATGGGGGGCGGATTTTATGACCGCACTTTTGCCAGTTTTCATGGGGTCAAGGTGGGCTGGTGTTATCATTTTCAAGTGGTTGAAAATTTAATGGTTAATGAATGGGATAAGGGGGTGGATATGGTGATAACAAATAAAGGGGTTTTAAGGTTTTAAAAAAACCGTCCCGATGACGGAGCGATTTTTGACAATGTTAATTAAACCTATTTGTAGGGGCAAATTGCAATTTGCCCGATGACAAGGCATTGATTTTTAGATGAATGTCATTTATTACAAAACCATCGATGCTGCCCACCCAAATACAATAAGCGGAATGTTATAATGAATAAAGGTCGGTATCACGCTGTCCTTGATATGGTCGTGTTGCCCGTCCACGTTTAGCCCCATGGTAGGGCCAAGCGTTGAGTCAGAAGCAGGCGAACCTGCGTCTCCGAGAACGCCTGCACTTGTCACAAGTGCCAAAGTCGCCATCGGACTAAACCCCATCGCCATACAAAGCGGTACATAAATGGTCGCAATAATCGGCACGGTAGAAAATGACGAACCAATCCCCATGGTAACGACAAGCCCCACAATAAGCATGGCAAGACTTGCCAGAGCCTTATTCGCCCCAAACACGTCCACCGCCGATTGCACCAGTGGCTCGATATGCCCTGTGGCGGTCATCACTTCGGCAAAGCCTTGGGCGGCAATCATGATAAAGCCAATCATCGCCATCATCTTAATGCCGTCATTAAAGACATCGTCCGCCTTGTTCCAGCCGACCACGCCTGTCGCCATAAAAATGGCAAAGCCCGACAGCGACCCCAAAATCAGCGAATTGGTCTTTAATTGAATGACAAACGCCACGATAATGGCGATGAGCGTTACGATGATTTTAAAGCCCATTTTGGTATCATTGACCACAGGCATATCATCGCCTTTTACCGCTAGGGTTTTGGCGTTGTCATAGATTCTGGGTTTACGATAACTCACAAACATCGCCACAAGTAACCCTGTCAGCATACCAAGTGCAGGAATGCTCATCGCTTTCATCACCGAAATGCCAGACGTATCAAGCCCTGCTTTGGCAAGGTTTGCCATGATGATTTCATTTAAAAATATGTCGCCAAAACCATACGGGATAAACATATAAGTATTGACAAGCCCAAAAGTAATCAAGCAAGTGATGAGCCGTCTGTCTAATTTTAACTCATTAAACACCGTCAAAAGTGGCGGAATAAGTAGTAGGATAAAAGCGATATGAATGGGGATAAGGTTTTGACTTAGGCAGGCAAACAGCACAATCACACCAAACACCGCCCATTTGATACCGTCATGTTTGGCATTTTTGACCGCCAAGATGACCTTATCCGCCAACGCCTTTGGCACGCCCGAATGAGCAATCGCCATGGCAAACGCCCCAAGCATGGCATACGACAAAGCAATGCCCGCCCCGCCTTTAATGCCGTTTTGAAAATGCGTCAGCACGCCTGTCGCCCCGTTTTCTACATCCGTCAAGGGTAGTCCTGCCAGCAAACCGCCCACGACCGCCCCCACAATCAAACTTAGCACCACATGGACACGAGCAAGCGACAGCCCCACCATGATGATGACCGCCAACAGTACAGCGTTCATTTTATACCTTTTATCGTTAATCAAAAGTCCGATTATACCCCATTTTTACAAAAATACACAAGATAAAAACGTTTTGGTATGGTTTTGAATGCAGAAAATGGGCTTAATTTATCATAAAATTTTTGCTATAATAAAGGGTTTAAATTTAACAGCGAGACAACTCATGGGCTTTAACTGTGGTATCGTAGGCTTGCCAAACGTTGGCAAATCCACCCTATTTAACGCACTCACCAAGGCAGGCATTGCCGCCGAGAACTTCCCCTTTTGTACCAAAGACCCAAACACGGGCATTGTGCCTGTGCCAGACCCACGCTTAAAGGCGTTGGCAGAAATCGTCAAGCCCGAGCGTGTGCTACCGACCAGCATGGAATTTGTGGACATCGCAGGGCTTGTGGCAGGGGCGAGCAAGGGCGAGGGTATGGGCAACCAGTTCCTTGCCAATATCCGTGAGACGGACGCCATTGCCCATGTGGTACGCTGTTTTGATGACGACAACGTCATTCATGTGGACGGACGAGTAAACCCCCTATCCGACATTGAGACCATTAACACCGAGCTTGCCCTTGCCGACCTTGAAGCGGTGGGACGAGCGATAACTAACGCCACCAAAAAGGCAAAAGGCGGAGACAAGGACGCTCAGGCGATTTTGGCGGTGTTTCAAAAGATTGAGCCATTTTTGGCGGACGGCAAACCTGCACGCATGGCAAATCTGGATAATGACGAGAAAAAACTCATCAAATCCTATGGGCTTATCACCCTAAAACCTGTCATGTACATCGCCAACGTGGCAGAAGACGGCTTTGAGAACAACCCCCACCTAGATGCGGTGCGTGAATTTGCCCAAAGCGAAAACGCCATTGTCGTGGCACTATGCAACCAAATTGAAGCCGAAATCGCCCAACTTGACGAAGAAGAAAAGGCAGAGTTCTTAGAAGGCATGGGCATGAGTGAAGCAGGGCTTGACCGTGTGATTCGTGCAGGATATGACCTACTAAACCTACAAACCTACTTCACCGCAGGGGTTAAAGAAGTGCGTGCGTGGACGGTGCCTGTGGGTGCGACCGCCCCCGAAGCCGCTGGGGTTATTCATACCGATTTTGAGCGTGGCTTTATCCGTGCCGAAGTCATTAGTTATGATGATTTTATTGAATATGGCGGAGAAAAAGGGGCAAGCTCGGCAGGTAAATCCCGCCTAGAAGGCAAAACCTATATCGTCCAAGACGGCGATGTGATGCATTTTAGATTTAATGTGTAAAGCACCAAAAGCCAAAGCATAAGTTTTGGCTTTTTATTTATCTCATTTTTTAGATTTAAGCGGTGTGTGGCACACCCCATCTTTTTATCATTTTTTTAGCATTGATAAAATTAACCGCAAAATTTCAATACAAAAACAATCATGCCAAACTTTACCCACCTACTAAGCACGCTTGATGTCAGCCTAATCATCCTATTTATCCTATTGGGTTTGGGCGTGTTTAGCCAAAATAACACCATTATCATAGCGACCGCCCTACTGATTGTCGTCAAGGTCAGCCCACTAAATGCCCAACTCATGCCCGTGGTTGAAAAATACGGGCTAAGTTTGGGTATTTTGATTTTAACCATTGGCGTACTTGCTCCGATTGCCAGTGGCAAAATTAGCGGGGAGGTGATTTTAAAATCGTTTGTCAGTGTCAAATCCTTGCTTGCCATTGCTGTTGGTGTACTGGTGGCGTATTTGGGCGGTCGTGGGGTTAAGCTCATGACAGATGAGCCAAGTGTCATCGCAGGGCTACTTATCGGCACAGTGGCAGGCGTGGCACTACTTCGGGGCGTGCCTGTTGGACCACTCATTGCAGCGGGGATTTTGTCGCTGTTTTATTGGAAATAAGTTTAGGATGATTTTATGAAACGACAATTATCAATTTTCATTTTCGCCTTTATGTTGTTCGGCTGTTTTGATAATCCAACAACGTCCAATAACAACATCACGCCTTTGACCGAGATATCTAGCCCGCCAATATCCAACCCACCGCCTTTATCTCAAATTAAAAAGACGTCCATTGATAAACAAAACACCCCACTCCAACAGACATCGCCATTATTTAAACATGGCTTTGACAAAGATGATTATCCCATTAGCATTCGTGAAATCTCTCCCACAGATTTTGAAAAATTAACTCATGGCAATCCCAATTTTAGCATTAGCTTTATGCCCCTTGATGATTTAAAAAGCGTTAAAAAACTATTAAAAGGCATTGTGGATTTTAATTCGGACGGCAGTATCAAACGCATTCATTTTAAAAATGGCGGTGTGATAGACAACCCCGAAGGGAGATTTGTTGCTTATTATGCTTATGATGATGACAATAAAAATATTTTGGTATTAGAAGGCGGTCATTCAAGCGATATCAGCTACAATCTAAATACCGGCAAAAGCACCGAACACGTGGGCAATCCCAACCAAGCGTCTATCTCATCGCCCAATAAGCAATACCGCTTGATTGGTCATTTTGGCGGTCAAGAATGCTCATCTTATTTTATCCAAAAACGCATTAACGGCGAATGGGTAAAAATCATTGAATTTAATGATATTTTTAATGCATTGATACCGCCTGATGAACATTCATCCTTTGGTCTTTATTATTATAATGGCAGTGTATTTTTAAATGAAAGCCATGCTTATATTGTCAAGCAACGCACCGATGACAATAACCAAGAGCATATTAGAGTTTATGAAATCACGTTAAAAGATGACCCTACTTTTAAAAAGTCTGATATTGACATCAAGACCCAATCTTTATCAGACAATACAAATATTAACATCGATGTCAATTTTGATAATTATCAAGACATCATTCCTAAAAATGGCTATTTAAATAAAGAGCAAGCCAAATTCTTTGCAGGGTTATATCCCAACGCCCAAGAGATTTATGTGCTAGGTTTATACCATTATCAAAAAGACATTAAAAGTTATGTGGTTAGCATGAAACAAAATCGGGATTTATTACAAACTTATCTTATCAATATAGATAAAAATCACCACATCATAGACAGCCTGCTTATTAGCACTTATGGTATCAGGGAGTTTGATTTTGACATCACTGCCATTTTACAAAAAGAGCAGATTAAGGTCGTGGATAATAACGGCAATGAGCCAAATGAAGTGATTTATCGGGTTGATGATAAGGGGTATTTTTATACACCACGCCAGTAGTTTGATAAGTTTTGGACAAAGGGGCGAATAGAGCAAAATTCAAACACCCCTTTACCACGTGCTAAAATATGATATAATGTATCAGTTTTTCCCATTTCAAACAGTTAATTTTATAAAGGTATGCTCATGAAAAAAATTCTTATCCCCGCTTTGGCAATCACTTTGGGTCTGACCGCTTGCCAAAAAGCCGAAGAAACCCCTGCCGAACCACAGGTAGAAACCACTACTACCGAACAAACCGCCACGCATGACCATGCTCATGGCGAACACAGTCATGACCATGACCACGATGACCATGCAGAACACGACCATGACCACGAACACGGTGAACACGCTCACGACCACAGCCACGACCATGCTCATGGCGAGCATGGACATCATCACCATCATCATGCCGATGGCGACAAATACCAATGTGGCGATAAAACCATCCACATCGCTGTTCACAACCACGAAGGCGAAATCGAAGCTCACCTAACCGCTGATGACATCACTTATGACCTAAACCAAGACGTACAGAGCGAAGGGCGTTTTACCACTGATGACAGCATTGCTGGCGACGACAAGGGCATGGCATTAACCATTGACGGCGATAAAGCCAAAATCACCACGCTAGATGATACCGTCATTGCAGAATGCACCAAAGCGAGCTAAAACCGTTAAGGCGTTTAAAAAAAGACCTGAATCACCATCAGGTCTTTTTTATGGCTATTTATCAGGCATATAAATCAGACATCAATCCATGACAGATAGCAACAAACACGACTAAACCTGCAACTGATAATACCGCTCCAAAGCAGGGACGATTTGCTTTTTACGGCTGACCACGCCTGCCAAGGCAAAGACCTTATCGTCACAATCCACCCCGAATGCCTTGGAGATAATCACATTTTGGGCAGGGTCATGGGCGAGTGCATAGCCCATTTGCTCCTTGATATCCACCACCGCAATCATGAGATAATCCACGCCTTTTTCCGCCTGAATGAGTTTGGCGGTGGCTGTTAGCTCATCAATTCTGGCAAATATCTGATTGGGAGCGACCGTCTCAATCCCTGCAATGCCCCATGTCGTCGCCCCAAACTCATAGCTCTTATAGTCCATCAGCAAAATATCACGGGCAGACAGATGACTGACATCACTTTTGGCAGAGAACATCTCATCTGCCAGTTTATCTTTATCCGCCATGCTCATCTGACACAGTTCACAGAGCTTTTGCACCACAAGACGGTCATCATCGGTCGTCGTGGGACTGCTAAGATTTAGCGTGTCCGAGATGATGGCACAGAGCATGAGCCATGCCATGCTTGCGGTGATGTCCACGCCCTTTTGGGTAAACATCTCATACAAAATGGTGCAAGTACAGCCCACAGGATGGATACGCACATAAGCAGGGGTGGGCGTGGTCAGCCCAAGCTTGTGATGGTCGATGATATAGCGAATGTCAAACTCCGCCAAAGCCTTGATAGACTGGGCAGGTTCGTTATGGTCGGTCAGTGCCACTTTATCGCCCTGCCCCACAATGTCGGTCGGGCGATCTGGGTCTAGATACGGCAGGAGCTTGGCGGGCAACTCATCATTAGGATAACGCTCAAACCAACGGGCAAGCACAAATGCCGTTTCAAGGTTCGGCTCGCCCAAACGGTATGCTTGTGCTGATGTGCCTTGGGCATTTAGCCAATGGGCAAACGCAAATGCCGAGACAAGAGCATCCGTATCAGGGGACGTATGTCCAAAAACGTGGTGCATGAGATTCCTTAATGCTTGATAAAGATGTTTAAAAAGACGTTGAAAGAATACATCTAACAAACTTGATATTTACCACATGTTTGTAGAGACTGGCTCTGCACGTCCTTTAATACCATCAGTTTTATAGGCGTGCACAGCACGCCCCTACATCCAAACATCATTGCGTTTGTAGTAATTTTAAAGTTTCTTGGGTATATTAAAAACCAACAAAACCATCTTTTTTAACCATCTTATTTCTGTGGCGTTTTGGTAAATTTGCTCAGTTCATAACCGTTTTGCTTGGCAATGCCCAAATACCGCTCATAAGTGGCATCATCCAGCGTGGGCGTGCGAGACAGCACCCACAGATATTTGTGGTTGGGCGTGCCAACTAGGGCGGATGTGTAGCGTCCGCTTGTGCCTTGGTCGCTTGCCAGTACCCAATAATTGGCTTTGCCGATGGGTAATTTTTTTAGAAAACTGGGTAAAAAGCTCACTCGCAGCTTGGCATTGGTCTCATCGGTGGCGTACGCCTCGCCATTGACCGATGCCATGCCGTCTTTGGTGGCACAGGCGTTTAGGACGTTGATTTTGCCGTTGTCTTTTAAGCTGTATGTGGCGGTTACGTTGTGGGTGCATTTGTCCTGAAATGACATGGGCAAGCGTCCGATTTCATACCATCTGCCCAGATAGTCATCAAGGCGAATTTGGCTGACGGTTGTCGGTGCTGTGCCGTTTGTGGGCGTGGGTGTAATGGTGCAAGCACTTAGAGCGGACAAAGCAATAATACCAATCAGCAAGGATTTGGCAGGTTTGGTGGGCAACATGATTTTTCCTTTAATGGTTTAGTAGATGATGTTTATCAAATTATTGTAGCACACTCCTGCTTTTTGGTCGTTGTTTGTTTTGTTGTGATTTGTTCGCCACTTTTCGCCCATCATCACTTTAAGCCATCACATAGCCGTGAAACATCGCCAAGAATAAATCTCATTTGATATTAAAACAGTTGTTTTACATCCTAAAATATCATCCCAAACTTCTGATTTTTATCATATTTTTAAAAATCCCCTGCCATCTCTCCACCTTTTCCCCACTTTTCCCCAAAATCTGTGGATAAGCCTGTGGATAACTTTAAAATTTGGGGCGTTACGCCATGATTAATCAGCAATGGCAGTTGATTGGATAAAATTTATACAGTTTTTTATCAAATTTTTCCTATTTAAAATCAATCACTTATATCATAAATTTTTGCCAAATCTCCCAATATGACAATCATGTTTCACGCTCATGACATGATGACCGCCCTGTGGATAAAATAAAAACGGCAAACATGATATTTACCGTTTTTTACAATAACATCAAATGCTATGACAATTTTAACACCTTAACATTATCACAACCCTTATCCTTTAAATACACCGCTTGCAAACCACTCATCACGCCTTTTTTGCAATACAGCAGATAAGTTTTGGCTTTATCCAATTTGTCAAACTCTGTGGCAAGTTTATAAAACGGAATGCAAATGTGCGGTATGTCAAGAGGGTCATCGTCCGTCTCATCGGTCGTGCGAATGTCAATCACTATATCATCTTTGCCAATGGCGCTTACCGTATCAATGGCGTGGGTGTCGCTCGCTTGGTCTTTTATCGTGCGAATGTCAATGGTCATGGCGGTGTCAATGGCGTGTTGTAATACGCCAAAATCAAACTCGCTTTCGGTGGCGATGAGTTTATGCTCCACCGCCTTGACCGTGGGGCTTTTTGAGATGACCCCACAAAACTCGGGCATAGATTTGGCGATGTCTGCCGTGCCGATTTTTTCGGCGGTGGCGATGATGTCTGCCTTATCTTTGGTGATGAGTGGACGTAACACCAACACATCACTTGCCTTGTCTATCATGGCAAGATTGGTGAGCGTTTGGCTTGCTACTTGTCCTAAGGCTTCGCCTGTTACCACCGCTTCAATGCGGTTTTTTTGGGCAGTTTGGCTTGCCACACGCATCATCATTCGCTTTAAGACCACGCCCATTTGACCGTCATCAATCTTAGTCAAAATTTCGCCCACCACAGGCTCAAAATCCACCGTGGTAAAGCGTACCTTGTGCGATGAACTGTACCGCTCCCAAAGCTCGTACGCCATTTGCTTGGTGCCAATTTCATGCGTACGACCGCCCATATTAAAAAACAAATAATGCACCCGACTGCCACGGCGGATAAATTCATAGCTTGCCACGCCCGAATCAAATCCGCCCGAGATAAGCGACAACACATCTTCTTGGGTACTCATGGGAAATCCGCCCATGCCGTCATGGCGTGCCTTGATAAAGAGCATTTTGTCGTGTTCAATCTCAATCTTGACGGTAATATCGGGGTTTTTAAGTTGTACCTTGGCACTGGCTATCGCTTGATTTAGCCCACCGCCCACATATTTGGCAATGTCCATGGACGTAAATGGGTGCGTGCCACGTCTTTTGACTCGCACGCAAAAGGTTTTGTTTTCAAGGGTGTCTTTGACCTTGGGCAAGGTTTGCTCAAAAATATCATGCAAATCGGCAAAAGGCGACTCTTCGACTTCTAGGATATGATGAATGCCTGACGTGCATTGCAATTTGTCAAGCAGTATGGGGCGTGCCGACTCATTGCGATGACGCACTTCAATATAATCCCAATGCTGGACGACCGCCACCGTCTCATCAAGGGGTTTTAGGACATTACGCAAATTTCCTGCCAAAATCTTAACAAAGCGTTTACGCACGGTATCGCTTTTCATCATGATTTCGGGGTGGAGTTTAACAATATATTTCATAAAAATTAGGCAAAAGAAAAAGGCGTATTATACACCTTTTTGTTATAAACTTCCTGCAAAACTAGTTTTCCGTTCACCCTGAGCTTGTCGAAGAGTACAAAGAAAACCGTTGTGGTTCGACAGGCTCACCACGAACGGTTTTTTAATATTTATAAAAACTTCCCACAACACGCCTTAAATTTCTCGCCACTGCCACACAGGCACGGCTGTTTGTTGGTGAGCATAACAGGCACGGTTGGGTCAAGAAAATACCACCGCTCATCTATCTTGACAAAAGCGGATAATTCATCATGTACCTGTTCGCCGTCCCCATTGTCAAAATAGGCTTTAAAATGCACTTGGGCGTGGCGTTTGCCGACTTTGTTATGGCTTATCACGTCAAGGCGTGTCCAGTTCATGCCGTCCGCCCATGCTTGCAAGGCGGATTTGTCAAGCCTATCTTGCTGGCTTGGCACGGTGGTGGCGATGATATAGTCCACATTTTTTAGATAAAAAGAGCCAAACCTTGACCGCATAAGATGCTCGGCGGTGGGGGCAGGTGTGCCGTCATGATAAGGCTGGCAGCACAACGCATAAGGGTTGCCCGAGCCACAATAACAATCCATCAGGCACGCTCACAGATTTTTTCTAATAGGCACTGCTGAGCATCATGAATGTCCGTGCCATCTTTGTCATGATGGACTTGGTTCCACTCACCACGCCCGTCTAGCTCCCACGCCTGCACGTTATCGCCAAGGTAGTTTATCAGCCCGTCTTCATAAATGCGTTTAAAGAGCTTCTCATCCAAAATCGGAAACGCCACTTCCACACGGTGTAGCAGGTTTCTATCCATAAGGTCAGCACTCGAACAGTAGAGCTTTTCATCGCCATCATTATGGAAATAATAGACACGGGTATGCTCCAAGAACCGCCCCACGATAGAGCGTACACGGATGTGTTCCGACAAGTCCTTGACCTGTGGACGCAGACAGCAGATGGAACGGATAATCAGGTCAATCTCCACCCCTGCACGGCTTGCTTCATAAAGCTTGTTGATGATACCACGCTCGGTGATGGCATTGCATTTTAGGATGATACGCCCTTTTTTGCCGTTTTTGACGTGATTAATCTCATCATCAATCAAGCGTATCAGCCCATCATGCAGGGTAAAGGGGGCATGCATGATGTGATGGGACGGCAATGGTCTGCCCATGCCTGTCAGCTGCCCAAACACGCCTGCCACATCGGCACAAATCTCTTCGTGAGCGGTAAACAACCCATAGTCGGTATAGGCTTTGGCGTTGCCAGCGTGATAGTTGCCCGTGCCTAGATGAGCATAACGGCGGATTTTGCCGTCTTCTCGACGCACGATGAGCATGAGCTTGGCGTGTGTCTTATAACCGACCACCCCATACACCACAATGGCTCCGGCATCGGTGAGCATATTGGCGACTGCGATGTTACTGGCTTCATCAAATCTGGCTCTAAGCTCGATGACGGCAGTCACTTCTTTGCCGTTGCGAGCGGCAGCGGCTAGGGCTTGAACAATCTCTGAGTTAGTCCCCGAGCGATAAATGGTCTGTTTGATGGCAAGCACATCAGGGTCATTTGCCGCCTGCCACAACAGGTTCACCACAGGTGTGAACGCATCAAAGGGATGGTGTACCAGCACATCTTTGTTTTTCATGACATTAAACATGGACGTGTTGTCTTTGGCGACCTTGACCGTCTCCATGCCCTTAAATGGCTTGGGGATGGCGTGCGTAAACGGGGTAAATTTTAGCTCAGGCTTATCAAAACTTGTCAGCATGCGAGTCAGGTTCACAGGACCATTGACCCGATAAAGCTGCGACTCATCAAGCTCAAACTCTTTTAACAGTAACTCATACAGCTCTTTGGGGCAGTTAGTGCTTACTTCCAAACGCACCTTATGCCCAAAACGGCGGTTATCAAGTTCACCTTCTAGTGCCTTGGCTAGGTCTTCGACATCATCGGACAAGTCAAGGTCGGCATTACGAGTCAGTCGAAACTGATGACAGCCGGTGACTTTCATACCCAAAAACAGCTCGCCCACATGCTCATGAATCACCGCTGAGAGCATGATATGATGGTCCCTGCCCCCTGTCAGCTCATCGGGCAGACGTATCACACGGGGCAGTGAGCGTGGGGCAGGCACGATGGCAAGCGACAAATCCCGCCCAAAGGCATCTTTACCTTCTAGACTGACGATAAAATTCAAGGACTTATTGACCACTCGGGGAAATGGGTGAGCAGGGTCAATGCTAATAGGGGTCAAGACAGGCAACACTTGATTAAAAAAGTACTCCCGCATCCACGCCTTTTGGGCATCGGTCAGCTCATGACGTTTAAGGTAGCGAATGTCCGATTTGGCAAGCTCGGGCAAGATGTCTTCATTTAAGATACGGTACTGCTCTTCGACCGCACGGTGTGCCACTTGGCTAATCTCTGCCAATAGCTCGGACGGTTTTCGCCCGTCCAAACTGCTTGACTTATCACCATTTTTCATTTTTTGGATAAGCCCTGCCACCCGAATCTCAAAAAATTCATCCATATTTGATGAAAAAATGGTCAAAAAGAACATACGCTCCAACAGTGGATGACGTGGATTGGTCGCCTGAGCCAGTACCCGAAGCTGAAACCGTAGCGTGGACAAATCACGATTGATAAAGCAGTCAGGGCTAAAATTACCTGATTCATCGATAATTTGTTCAATGTGGTGCAAGTCCGTCGGTGCAGGGGTCTGCCCGAGTATACTTTGCATGGCTTGATTTTCAATACTAGGAGCAGTGTCGGCATTTTGGTGCGTGACATTATCAGAGTTGGCTTTGGGCTTGCTGATTGGCTTGGCGGTCTTTGGGGCGTGTGGTGTGGTCATGGTTTTTCCTTTATCAACTTTTAAAATAATAAAACCTTATCATCTATCTTATCATCATTTTATGAAAATTTGATAAAATTTTAAAGTCCCATTCTGCCATTTTGTCAATTCAAACACCTTTTATCACGGCGTATTTATCATTGTTTATTTTGTGGGGCGTGCCTACCTTTTGTATTTGCAATGAAAAATGCCTATTTAAAAAAGCAGGGGAATCGCCCGTTTTTCAAGGAAAAAACTTGAGGCTGATAGTCGTTCTATCAGACAAGTTTTTATTATGAAAAACAATCCGACCACTTAATTTTAAAAAATTAAGTTAAAATCTTAAAAATTTACTTGATTAAGTGGTCGGATAGCCATTTTTCATGCAAAAACATATCTTTATTTCTAAAATATTTCTATATTGTAAATAGTGTTATAAAGGGCAGACACACCCTAAATTCATCTCAAATTTTCATTGCTTTTTTGTGTTTGATTGGTTATAATGACCGCTGTTTTTTGAGAGCCCTTCGTTTCCCAACTCACAAAGCAAGTAAAATCAAGCCTTTGGGCTTTTTATTTGTTCAACTCTCAAACGTAACTAAATAGGTTTTATATGACTACTACTATTAGCGCCAAACCCGCTGAGGTTGTACATGACTGGTATGTCGTGGACGCAGAAGGCAAAACACTAGGTCGCCTAGCTTCTGAGATTGCTTCTCGTCTACGTGGCAAGCACAAGCCATCGTACACCCCCCACGTTGATACTGGTGATTACATCATCGTCATCAACGCTGACAAAATCGCTGTTACTGGCAAAAAAGCTCAGGACAAAAAATACTATCGCCACACAGGCTATCCTGGCGGTATCAAAGAGACCAACTTCACCAAACTTCTTGCTCACAAGCCAGAAGACGTGCTACACAAAGCTGTTAAAGGCATGCTACCAAAAGGTCCTTTGGGCTATGCGATGATTAAAAAGCTAAAACTGTATGCGGGTACTGAACACCCACATGCCGCCCAAGCCCCAAAAGTACTAGACATCTAAGGAGATACACATGGAAAAGAATTACGGAACAGGTCGTCGTAAGACTTCTACCGCTCGTGTCTTCTTATCAAAAGGCACTGGTAACATCGTCATCAACGGCAAGAGCCTAGACGAATACTTTGGTCGTGAGACTTCTCGCATGGTTGTACGTCAGCCCCTAGAACTTCTAGAATCTGCTGACAAATATGACCTATACATCACTGTTACTGGTGGTGGTGCAAGCGGTCAAGCAGGTGCTATCCGTCACGGCATTACTCGTGCCTTGATTGAGTCAGACGAAACGCTAAAACCTGCTCTAAAAGCAGCTGGCTTTGTGACTCGTGACGCTCGTGAAGTTGAACGTAAGAAATTGGGTCTACGCAAAGCTCGTAAACGCCCACAATTCTCGAAACGTTAATTTTTGCGTTTTCAAAAAACTCTCGAACTTCGAGAGTTTTTTTATATGTGTTATTCTTGATTAAAATAACTTGATTTGATATAGATTTTTCATTGTTAGATAAATTCACAATTGATAAAAAATCTTGTTATTGATGTATGATAGAGATTCTTTATTTTAATCAATAGTAACAAAAAATTACATAAAGTTACAAATAAAGCTGAGTGTTTTAGTAGGCTTTGTCTAATTTTTATACAATCTTAAACTTTTTTGTAAATTCATGACAATTTTTATGGATTTTTTTCACAACTTTGTAAAAGAACGATTTATTTTATTACAAAAATAGCTTAAAATAGTCATGTTTAGAAAAATAGGCACAGCAAATGTGGTTTTTTTGATAAAACTGTTTTATCATAACCACACACCCAGTATGGGATAACCCCCATTCATTTTCTGGAGGAAGTTTTAATGAGCCATGCCGAAGGCGTGAATGTTAAACGCCGTAGAGTCCTGATTGCATCCACCGCCGCCATTGGTGCAGTTGGTGTCGGTGCAATAGCCACCCCATTTGTGCGTTCTTGGTATCCAAGTGCCAAAGCGGAAGCCGCAGGTGCCGCTGTCGTCACTGACATCGCCAGCATCGAAAATGGGCAGATGATTACGTTAAAATACCGTGGCAAACCTATCTTTGTTGTCAAACGTACCGAAGATATGCTTGCCAACCTAAGCAAGGTAGCTCCGAAGCTTGCCGACCCTGAGTCTAACGGGTCTGTACAGCCTGACAACTGCAAAAACGAAACACGTTCTATTCAGCCTGAGATATTGGTTGTTGAGGGCGTGTGTACGCATTTAGGTTGTGCCCCCATATTCCGACCCGAAGTTGGTGCGGCGGACTTAGGTGGTGCTGACTGGATGGGCGGTTTCTTTTGCCCCTGTCATGGTTCTATGTACGACTTAGCTGGTCGTGTTTATAGTAGCATGCCTGCACCTTTGAACCTACCTGTACCTATCTACAAGATTGAAGACACCATCTTGACCGTTGGGGAGGCATAACATGAGTATCGCTAAGAAATTTATGGGCTGGGTTGATGCTCGCTTTCCTGCGACAGAGACTTATGAATACCATATGTCCAAATACTACGCACCAAAGAACTTTAACTTTTGGTATTTCTTTGGCGTATTGTCCATGGTCGTACTTGTTAACCAATTGGTGACAGGTATTTGGCTAACCATGATGTTTAACCCCAGTGCCGAAGGAGCATTTGCTTCACTTGAATACATCATGCGTGATGTCAAAGGCGGTTGGCTCATTCGCTACATGCACTCCACAGGGGCATCCGCTTTCTTCGTGGTCGTCTATCTACACATGTTCCGTGGTCTGATGTATGGCTCCTATAAAAAGCCCCGTGAATTGGTGTGGATTATCGGCATGGCGATTTATCTGTGTCTCATGGCAGAAGGTTTCTTTGGCTATCTACTGCCTTGGGGCAACATGTCATTTTGGGGTGCTCAGGTGATTCTAAACCTACCTGCCGCCATTCCTTTTATCGGTGACGGTTTGGCTGAGTGGGTCAAAGGCGACTACATCATCTCAGGCATTACCCTAAACCGTTTCTTTGCCCTGCATGTTGTGGCAATTCCTTTGGTATTGGTTGGCTTGGTATTTATGCACTTAGTTGCCTTGCACCATGTCGGCTCTAACAACCCAGATGGTATCGAAATTAAGAAACTCAAAGACAAAAATGGCGTACCACTAGATGGCGTACCTTTCCATCCTTACTACACCGTACACGACATGGTTGGTATTGTGGTGTTCTTTATGTGTTTCTTTGCGGTGGTATTCTTCGCCCCAGAAGGTGGTGGTTATTTCCTAGAAAAACCCAACTTTGAAGTTGCCAACGCTCTAAAAACACCCGCTCACATCGCTCCTGTTTGGTACTACATGCCATTTTATGCCATGCTTCGTGCCACACCATCCATGTTCGGCTCTGCCCTACCTGGTGTGATTGTGATGTTTGGTGCGATTGCCATCTTGTTTGTCATGCCGTGGCTTGACCGCTCACCTGTAAAATCCATCCGCTACAAAGGTATTTTGTCTAAGATTGCATTGGCCATCTTTGTGGTGAGCTTTCTAATCTTAGGCTATCTTGGTGGGGTATCTTCTACACCAACAGGTACGCTTGTTGCTCGTATTTGTACCATTTTATACTTCTTGTACTTCATTCTCATGCCGTTCTATACCACCATGGAGACGTGCAAGCAACCACCCGAACGTGTCACAGGAGGAGGTCACTAATGAAAGCATTTACTCTAAAATCGCTTGGTGCTGGTCTCCTACTGGCAAGTGGCATGATGGCATCGTCATCTGCCCTAGCAGCAGGCGGTCATGGTTGTGGCGAGTTCACCGAAGCCGATGGTACCAAAGTCACCCTAGAATGTAGCAAAGCTCCCATTGACCTAACCAATAAAGGCTCGCTACAACGTGGTGCCCAAACGTTCATGAACTACTGCGTGGGCTGTCACTCAGCCCAGTATGTGCGTCATTCACGCATCGCCCAAGACCTAGAAATCCCACCAGAGCTCATGGAAAAATATCTCATGGTAACCACCGACCAAATCGGTGACCACGTGACCGCTGAAATTGACCTTGATACTCAGGCTCTATGGTTTGGTGCAGCACCGCCAGACTTGTCGCTAGAAACCCGTCTGCGTGGCGATGACTGGGTATACACCTACCTACTGTCATTCTACGAAGACCCAAGCCGTCCTTGGGGTGCTAACAACCTAGTGCTTGCCAATGCTGCCATGCCCCATGTGCTACACAACATGCAAAAAGAGCTTGGCAAAGAAGAGTATGAAGCTCGTGTGGGCGACCTAGTGAACTTCATGGCATGGATGGCAGAGCCTGTCCGTCATCAGCGTAAAATCTATGGTGCATTCGTGCTACTGTTCTTGCTTGTGCTACTCATTCCAGTATACCTACTTAACAAAGAATTCTGGAAAGACGTTAAATAAGCCAGCACCGACCAAAAAGACCGATACACATCGGTCTTTTTTATTGACAAAATTTACACACTTTTACCAAAATTTTTGTTACACTTAACACCCAAAAACAGACTCATTCACATCATGGCAGATTTTTCTCATCTTTTACCCACCCAGTTCCTACTCTATGGTGACGATGGCTATGACAGCCATGTGGTGCGGTTTTTGCTAGAAGAAAAAGGCGTGAATCATCAATTTGCCTACCTGCCCGATGAGCGACCCGAATATCTTGCCGAGCTAAACCCTTACAACACCCTGCCTGTACTTGTGGGACGGGATTTGGCATTGTATGAGCTGATGGTGATTTTTGAATATTTAGAAGAACGGCACGGTGCCAATAAACTCCTGCCACCCACCCCCAAAGAGCGGGCAAAGGTGCGTCAGTTGGCTTGGCGACTGCGTCAAGACTGGCTCTCGCTTGGGCGGATTTTAATGACTCATCCTGACAGCTTTAATCCAACAGAAGCGACCCACGCCAAAAAAACCTTGACCGATTCGCTCATCACGCTCTCGCCCCTATTTGCTCGTCATGACTATTTTATGCAAGATGAGTTTGGGCTGTGTGATGTGTTACTATTGCCACTTTTGCACCGCTTGCCAATGCTAGGCATTCATTTACCCGCCAAACTGTGCAAACCGCTACTGGCATATCAAGCACGCCTATCGGCAAGAGCGAGTTTTCAAAAGACACTCATCACCCCTGCTGTTTATAGCGATGATGATTTTTAATAATTTAACATTCATCAATTTACTTTAACCAATAACAAGGACATAACCATGCTTACCCCCAAACGCCCCTACTTTGTTCGTGCCATGCATGAATGGCTAACAGACAACGGCTTTACCCCATATCTCATGACAGATGCCACCCACCCTGAGCTACTCGCCCCTACCGAATACGCCCAAGACGGCAAATTGGTGCTTGCCATATCTTATCAAGCCACCAATAATCTTTTGATTGACAATGACGGCTTATCATTTCAAGGGCGGTTTGGTGGTGTCTCAAAAGACATCTGGATACCCATGCAGGCAGTGGTAGGGGTTTATGCCAAAGAAGACCCCAGCGAAGGCTTTTTCTTTGACCCCAGCGAATATGACGGCTACACCCCACCTGATGACCCTGATGACATAGACGACAGCGATGACGATGACGGCGATGACGATGACGAGCCACCCAAAAAAAGCGGGCATTTAAAATTTGTATAAAGTCATTTAACAAATTAAAGATGGCTTAAAATAAAAACGATTTAAAAATAAGGGCGATATGATTATGAACCGCACCCCAAAAGTTAGACACACTAACCTTTGGGGTGCTTTTTATGGC
>ERZ1023440.138-NODE-138-length-19234-cov-168.645393_pt1 | contig 19234 bp, 16 predicted proteins | sample MGYA00380520_ERZ1023440 | MGnify/ENA primary metagenome ERZ1023440 (study PRJEB33173, sample SAMEA4830335) | metagenome | study: EMG produced TPA metagenomics assembly of the PRJEB25223 data set...
GTCTGTCTGTCTGTCTGTCTGTCTGTCTGTCTGTCTGTCTGTCTGTCTGTCTGTCATGAAATTATCTCTGATTAACGTGTGAATTATTATTTTTTGGGTTATTTTTTTGATAGATTAAATAATTTTATTTACTTTATAATTTACTTTTTAAAACACTCAATGCCTTTGCTCGATGAGAAATTTTTTTCTTCTCAACCGTTTCTAATTCAGCAAATGTGCAACCTTGTTCTGGGCTAAAGAATAAACTGTCATAACCAAAACCATTTTCGCCTTTTTCTTCAAAACCAATCACGCCACAACACTCACCTTCGGCGATAATTGGCGATGGATCCGTTGGATGTTGTAAAAACACGATACAACTCACAAATTTGGCTTGGCGTTGATCTTGTGCAACATGAGCAAGCTCTGCCAATAATTTCTCACGGTTTTTAGCATCATTGCCCTCTTCACCAGCATAACGTGCAGAATACAGACCTGGCGCGCCATTAAGTGCGGAAACCACCAAGCCAGAATCATCCGCAATAGCAGGTAAACCTGATTTCTCTGAGGCATAGCGCGCTTTTAATAACGCATTCTCAACGAAAGTTAAGCCTGTTTCTTCTGGGCTTTCAATGCCTAAATCTGTTTGTGCAATCACTTCAAAACCAAAATCAGATAGGACATCAGCCATTTCTTTTACTTTTCCTTTATTGCCTGTAGCAAGTACGATTTTTTGTTTCATAATTAGTCCTTTTATTGATGATAAGCTGACGTTAAATCAGCCCAGTTTTGCTCGGTAAATTGAATATTCATTCGTCCAATTTCTTTTTCGAAGGAACGTTTTAAACGGTTCAGATTTTGCACTTTCCAAAAATCTCCAGATTTTTCGCCGCACTTATCAAAATCCAGTAACCAACATTTTTGCCCTTGTTCAGTTTGTTGAAGCAAAATATTGTGTGCATTCAAGTCTGTATGGCAAATCTGTAAATCATGTAGTTTTCGAATCAAACGACCAATTTGCCTCCAAGTTTCTTTTGACAATGTTTGTGTTTGTAAAAGTGCGGTTAAATCCTGTGCGTTTTCGATTTTTTCCATCAAAATATCCGCTTGATAGCAAATACCTAACTTGCCTTTTTGAATACGTGCGGCAATCGGTTTAGGCACAGGCAAACCTGCTTCATACAAACGTTGCAACAAATGAAACTCAGCAAAACCACGGGTAGTTTCAAGAGCAGAAAAACGATAACGATCTTTGTTCAGTTTACCCCAAAGTCCACCGCGATAATAATGACGCAACGCACAATTTACGCCAAACCAATCTTCCGTTTGCAAGAAATAAGTAGTGCCTCGACCTTTTGCACTTCCTATCACTCGTTCTTGTTTTTGCCAAAATTCCGCTTGGAAAAACTCGGTTGCTTGCTCAAAAGTGCGGTCAAAATTAAAGATAAAATATTGGTTATCTTGTTGGAATTGGTGCATTGGAACGTTGTTATGAATAGAAAATGGGCTTATTCTACTTTAAAATAAGCACAAATTAAATGATAAAGGAACGCCAATGCCACTTTTTACCGAAGCTCCAAAATCCCTTTGCATTCTCCGATTGTCAGCGGTAGGCGATGTTTGCCATGCTTTAGCTGTGGTTCAGCACATTCAGGCATATTATCCCCAAACAGAAGTGACTTGGATTGTAGGCAAAACCGAAATGGGTTTGCTTTCGGGTATTCCTAATGTCACGCTCATTCCTTATGATAAAAAAACAGGATGGAAAGGCGTTTTATCACTTTGGAAACAACTAAAAAATAAGCAGTTTGATGCGCTATTAAATATGCAAACAGCATTTCGTGCATCAATCCTTTCTTTAGGAATTAAAGCAAAATTCAAAATTGGATTTGGAGAAAAACGTTCTCGCGAAGGGCAATGGCTATTTGTAAATCGTCGCATCAGAGATCCTTTTTCCCCTCACGTATTAGATGGATTTATGGCTTTCGCTGAATATATTGGCGTACCGAAAGCAGAACCGAAATGGGAATTAGCTATCTCACAAGATGATTATAAATTTGCCGATCAATTTATTGATTTCTCTCGTAAAAATTTATTAATTTCCCCTTGCTCTAGCAAAGCAGAAAAAGATTGGCTAATCGAACGTTATGCAGAGGTTGCCAATATTGCCCATCAGCATAATATCAATGTGATTTTCTGCAGTTCGCCAGCCAAACGTGAATTAGAAATAGTCGAAAAAATTACCGCACTTTGCCATTTCACGCCAACCAATATTGCAGGAAAAACAAACCTAAAACAGCTTACCGCTTTAATTTCTAAGGTTGATTTGGTGCTTTCGCCAGATTCTGGCCCTGCCCATATTGCGACAACACAAGGAACACCAGTTATTGGCTTATATGCCTATCACAATCCTTTGCGGACTGCGCCTTATAAGAATTTAGATAACGTGGTATCTGTATATGAAGAAAATGCCCAAAAAGAATTTGGCAAACCGTCTTCTGAACTACCTTGGGCAACCAAACTAAAAGGAAAAAATTTGATGGCAGAGATTCAAGTCGAACCCGTCATTGAACAAATGAAAAAATTAGGATTATTTTGAAAAAATGATCTGCATCTCAAAAGTTAGATGGTTAAGTTAAACGTTTTAATATAGCCAACTTGAAAGTTGTTTTTGGAAAGTAAGAACTTTAGTTTTTTAAGTTAAAAATCAATAACTTGCTGTTAAAATAATTTATATTTAGTCATAAAATCTATACCTTAATCTCTTGCTTATTTAGTCCAATTTTTGCAGGTACAGATTGAAATCCAAAATTAGTTTGAATTTTACGCAATTAAATGCAAATGATTATAAATAAACCTATTGATTATTATTATAATCATCATTATTATCATCGCCATTCTCCTATTTTTAATTATTACAATAAGGAAAACAGATGCGATTTTCTAAACTTTCCCTTGCAATTGCAACAACCTTAGTGACAGCAAATGCACTAGCGCAATCCGTTGAATTAGACTCTATCAACGTTATTGCGACACGAGATCCAAGTAGGTTTGCTTATACGCCAGAAAAACAATCTAAAGATAGTCTTCTTTCTAAGCAAGCGACTAGTGTTGCAGCAGCGTTAGAAGACATTCCCAATGTTGATATTAGAGGCGGTTCGAGAAGCATTGCTCAAAAACCTAATATCCGAGGGTTAAGTGATAATCGTGTTGTGCAAGTCATTGATGGCGTGAGACAAAATTTTGATTTAGCACATAGAGGTTCTTATTTTCTTCCAATGTCACTTATTCAAGAAATTGAAGTAATCAAAGGGCCAAGTAGCTCCTTATGGGGTAGCGGTGCATTGGGTGGTGTTGTGGCAATGCGTACGCCAAATGCTTTAGACTTATTGAAAAATAATGACAAATTCGGAGTTAAAATTCGCCAAGGTTATCAAACTGCTAATAATTTATCGGAAAGGGATGTTTCTGTATTTGCGGCAAATGACAAATTCGATGTTCTTATTAGTGGTTTCTACAATAATGCGGATAATTTACGCACTGGTAAAGGCAACAAGCTGAATAATACCGCCTATAAACAGTTTGGGGGCTTAGCAAAGTTTGGTTGGCAAATTAATGATGCGAACCGTGTGGAATTATCCCACCGCGAAACTCGTTTTAAACAAACAGCACCAGGCAATAATGAGGTGGAAAACGAACTTACTAATGAACAAATTACAGATCAAATCAAAGAGTTCCACAACCCCAACAATTTTCCACCGAAAGCCAAACCATCAACAGAAGAGTTTTACTCTGGAGTAAAAACACGTTTTGGCAGTGTTAGTTATTTAAGTGATCAACAAATTCCTGATCAAAGCACGGTATTTAACTATTATTTAACGCCAGATAATCCTTATCTAAATACGCATATTGCGCTATACAACAATAAGACTATTGAGAAAGAACAGCGTAAAGTCAGTGGAGTGAAAGATCAGACTAAATTGACTACCCGAGGTATAAATTTACGTAACTCTTCCGAATTATCTCACATTTCCTTTGTTTATGGGGTGGATTATATGCGAGATAAAATCCGTACCGAACGAGGCACAAACGATAAAGATGCGAAGTTTCGAGCGGAACCCTATAATGCAAATTCAAACACTACAGGCGTTTATTTAATCGCCCACATTCCGCTATTTGGGGAAAAGTTGCTAGTTTCGCCAAGTGTACGTTATGACCACTACGATACTTCAAGTAAAACCGTAAAATATAAGGATAATCATTTATCGCCTGCAACAAAATTGACTTGGAAAGTGACCAATTGGTTAGATTTTTCTGCTAAATATAATGAAGCCTTCCGAGCCCCATCTATGCAAGAACGGTTTGTGAGTGGCACTCACTTTGGGACAGACGTAGGGCTACATCTCGTCAATAAATTTGTAGCAAATCCAAATTTGCGCCCTGAAACAGCGAAAAATAAAGAAATTACCGCAAATCTACATTTTGATAGCCTGTTTAAACAAGACGATAAATTCAAAATTGAAGCGACTTATTTCCGTAATGATGTGAAAGATTTTATTAACTTAAAAATATTTAATGATGCAAATGCAAATGCAAACCCAAATGCAAAGACAAATACAAATGGAGCATTGTTGCCAACAAAATCCCAGTATCAAAACATAACTAATGCCCGTTTAAGCGGTATTGAATTGCAAGCTCAATACCAAACAGAACGTTTAACGCTGTTTACTAATTATGGCAGCACCAAAGGTAAAGATAAAGATAGTGGCGAAGCTTTATCAAACATTGCCGCAAGCAAAATCGGCGTAGGTGCAGATTATGCTTTAGTAAAAGACAAATTCACTGTAGGAGCGACAATAACCCATTACGCTGCCCAACATCGAGTGCCTAAAGATCACGCTGTTACCTACCCAAGTTATATACTGACCGATCTTCGTGCTACCTATGCGCCATTAAAAGGCGAATGGAAAAACCTACGTTTAGATTTTGCGCTGGAAAACTTGTTTGATAGAAAATATCAACCAGCGTTTAGTTTAATAGAAGGCACAGGTCGCAATGCGAAAATTAGTGCAGTTTATAGCTTCTAAATTTACTTTGGAAAAACGCCCTAAAGCTGTTTTCCCTCAATTTTTGTAATTTTATCAATTAATAGGACATAAGGAATGAAAATGAGACCTCGTTATTCTGTTATTGCAAGTGCGGTCAGTTTAGGCTTTGTTTTGAGTGAATCAGTGATGGCATTAGGTCGGCCAGATACTGGATCATTGAACCGTGAACTAGAACAACGTCAAATTCAATCAGAAGCCAAACCTAGTGGCGAATTATTTAATCAAACGGCAAATTCGCCTTATACTGCACAGTATAAACAAGGACTGAAATTTCCACTTACGCAAGTACAGATTTTAGATCGAAACAATCAGGAAGTCGTCACAGACGAGCTTGCACATATTTTAAAAAATTATGTGGGAAAAGAGGTATCGCTGTCAGATTTAAGTAATTTGGCAAATGAGATCAGCGAATTTTATCGTCATAATAATTATTTAGTGGCAAAAGCAATTTTACCACCGCAGGAAATTGAGCAAGGTACGGTAAAAATTTTGTTACTCAAAGGTAATGTAGGCGAAATACGCTTGCAAAATCACAGCGCATTAAGCAATAAATTTGTATCCCGTCTCTCTAATACAACAGTGAATACGTCCGAATTTATTTTGAAAGATGAGTTAGAAAAATTTGCTTTAACAATAAACGATGTTCCAGGGGTAAATGCTGGTTTGCAACTCTCCGCAGGCAAAAAAGTCGGCGAAGCGAATTTACTGATTAAAATTAACGATGCAAAACGTTTTTCTAGTTATGTTTCAGTAGATAACCAAGGCAACAAATATACAGGGCGTTACCGTTTGGCTGCAGGGACAAAAGTCAGTAATTTGAATGGCTGGGGCGATGAATTGAAACTGGATTTAATGAGTTCTAATCAGGCTAATTTAAAAAATGCTCGTATAGATTATTCCTCTTTAATTGATGGTTATTCTACGCGTTTTGGTGTAACGGCTAACTATCTCGACTACAAATTAGGTGGTAATTTTAAATCATTACAATCTCAAGGGCATTCCCATACCTTAGGGGCTTATTTGTTGCACCCAACAATCCGTACACCAAATTTTCGTTTAAGTACTAAAGTGAGCTTTAATCATCAAAACCTTACGGATAAACAACAAGCGGTTTATGCGAAACAAAAACGGAAAATAAACAGTTTAACTGCAGGGATTGACGGTTCTTGGAATCTTATTAAAGATGGGACAACTTATTTTTCATTATCTACCTTGTTCGGTAATTTAGCGAATCAAACTAGTGAAAAAAAACAGTATACAAAAGAGGATTTTCAACCACAATCGCATTTTACGGTATATAACTACCGCTTGTCTCACGAGCAAATTTTACCAAAATCTTTTGCTTTCAATATTGGTATAAACGGTCAGTTTGCCGATAAAACCCTTGAAAGCTCACAGAAAATGTTGCTTGGTGGTTTGTCTGGAGTACGTGGACATCAAGCTGGTGCGGCTTCTGTGGATGAAGGGCATTTGATACAAACAGAATTCAAACATTATTTACCAGTCTTTTCCCAAAGTGTGCTAGTTAGTTCATTGTTCTATGACTATGGTTTCGGGAAATATTATAAAAATAGCCAATCTCTCGCACAAAGCGTGAAAAATAACGTGAAATTACAAAGCGTTGGTGCAGGACTTTCTTTTTCAGATGCTGGCAGCTATGCCATCAACGTCAGTGTCGCCAAACCGCTTGATAACAATATTGATAATGCCGATAAGCACCAATTTTGGCTTTCTATGATTAAAACTTTCTAAGGAGGTATGCTATGTATAAATTAAATGTAATTTCTCTTATGATTTTGACCACTTACACTGGTGCGGCATATGCCTCTACACAGGGTTTGCCACAAGATCACGAGGTAGTTGTTGGGGAGGCAGATTTTTCTCAAACTGCAGATAAAATGACGATTACTCAAAAAAAACCTACAACTCAAATAAATTGGAAGAGTTTTGACATCGGCAAAGATAAAGAAGTGCAATTTATACAGCCTAGCGAACATGCTGTGGCATATAACCGTGTAACTGGCGGCAATGCTAGCCAAATTCAAGGGAAATTGACGGCAAACGGTAAAGTTTATTTAGCAAACCCTAATGGGGTTATTATTACCAAAGGGGCACAAATTAATGTAGCTGGTTTACTTGCAACGACCAAAGATTTAGAGAAAATCAGTGAAAATGGCAATGGCAATAGCTATCAATTTACCCGTAAAACAAAAGATGGTCAGGAGCTAAAAGAAGGTAAAGTTCTCAATGAAGGGAAAATTGAGGCGAAAGATTTCGTGGTACTTAATGGCGATAAAGTTATCAATGAAGGGGAAATTGACGCTACAAATGGCAAAGTATATTTATCCTCAGACTATAATTTCACATTTACCTTACCAGATAGCAGCATAAGTGTGGCACTAGAAGATAATGCAGTACAGAGTATTGTTCAAAATGAAGGGAGCATTAAAGCAGGAGAGATTACGTTAAGTGCGAAAGGGCGTAAACAAGCATTAGATAGCTTGGTTATGAATAATGGTGTGTTAGAAGCAACTAAAGTTAGCAATAAAAACGGCAAGGTTGTGTTATCTGCTGATGAAATTAAGTTAGATGATAAAAGTAATATTAAAGGGGATATGGTTAGTTTTGTGGCTGATGTTACCTCAAATAAGGAACTTAAAGACAATATAAAAATCACTTCTCAAACTGGCTCAAAAGTTACCTCGCCTAAAATCGATTTTAAAGGCAAAAGTGTTAATATCAATGGTAACTTTGGGCGTGACGATAGTAAAGCACACTATAACGATGAGCATAAAACATTAAAAACAGAAGTTAATATTGACGTGCCAGACGATGAAAATATTCGTATTGCGAATATTGAAGATGAAGATAAAGATAGTACGGGTTCATTTATACAAACAGATGCGTTAAGTTCATTACTAGCTAATAATGGAAAAGTGAATCTTAAAGGAAAGGACGTTAATATTTCAGGACATATTAATATAAATTCCTTTAGAGGCTCAGATTCGCTATTAAAGCTAACTAACCAAGGTCATATTAATATCAATCATGCGGATATTCATTCAACAGGTCGTTTATTTTTTATAACCAGTTTGCAGAATAAGGAAGATTTTCAATCAAATATTACCATTACTGACAGCAAAATAAATCTTGGTAACGGAGCTATGGGATTGGGGCGTAGTGTCAATGAAAGCGACTACGATAACAAATATCAGAAAACGGAAGGATCACAACGCAAGAAGTTTAATGTTGAGATGCGTAATGTAGTATTTGATCAGGTTGATGATGTGATTTTAGCAGGTGGATTTGAAAAAGTTAATTTAGATAAAATCGTTGCCACAGGACAAACGAATTTTTACATTGATGGGGGGGTATCCCGTAATAGAACAAATGGTGAGCCTTGGAAATATGAATACGGTGTGTTAGATTTAGACAAACGTACGCAGTTATCGGAGTTAGATCAAGGCAGACGCCGTTGGGGATATTACTATGATTTAGAGTTAGATATGAATAGAGCCTATTTGTATCGTTTTGATCTGTTTGCCGCTAAAAATACAAGGCGATCAACTATTAAAGGCACAGAAATTAATATTTCTAACAGTAATATTAATCTGAAAAATGGATTTGTACATTTACTGGCAGAAAAAATTAAATTAGATAATAGCAAGATTGATATTACTTTTGATAAAGATAATTCACAAGATACTTTAGCTCAAACAAACCGTTTAGGAATGAATGGTAAAGTGTCAATGATAAACTCACATATTAAAATCGTAGGCGATGAGAAAAGTGGTATATCTCCAACTGGGACTTATGCTACGATGTTTTTAATCGGGGAATTAATAGGGGAAAAAAGTTCTATTTTTGTGAAATCTCATCAGGGTTACACCTTTAAAACTGATGGCGATACAAAAATTGCAGGTAAAAACAGCAAAGAGGACTTGAAAATTACCGCAATTAACACTGGTGGAAGAGCAGCGGAAGAAGTTCTAATTAATGGGGCGTTGGGTTCAGCTGATAATGATGCGAATATCGCCAATATGGCATTTACTATTGGTGATTCAGCGAATACCAAAACAACCATTGAAAATGCCGACATCACTGCCTTAGCACCAAACGGTGGGACAGCTTATTTAAGCTCCAAAGATGTAGAAATTGAGGTAAAACCAAATTCAAATTTCACATTCTTTGAACTTCCTCGTGAGAAAAACTTTAATCAAACAAAAATTAACGGCGATTCTACCAAACTCAGTGAACGTGGTTTTGCTAGACTTTATGACAAAATTAACGGTGTGCGAGCCAGCAACTTGTCTGCTGAGCAATTGAATGTGACGGACGCAAGCGAAAAAATCATTAATACAAATTTAGTGAGTAGCTTAGATGTTGAAAAACTTGTTTCTGTTGCAGTTTGTGATGCAGGTAACGGTTGCGAAGAACAACAATTCGGCGATAAAGGTAATAATACTAAAGTGAGTGTTGGAGAGTTAGAAGCTGAACAATAACTATTCAGAACACAAGGTAAAAGTGTAAAGCCAATCTGACAGGCACCAATTAAATTGCATGCCTGTCAGATTTATTAATAGCCACTATCGTTACATTATTTTAAACAACCACGAACAATCAATACGCCAACATTTCGAGCTTGCGCGACGGCTTTTGGTTTACTCAGTTTAATTTTTAATCCTTGAAGTTGATAACGTGACTCAAGCAAATCCGCCACTTCATAAGCCACTCGCTCAATCAGCAAGAAAGGTTTACTTTCCACATAATCAATAATCGCTTGGCTCACTTCAGCATAATTTAAACAATATACAACATCATCCGTTTCTGCCGCTTGTTTGCAATCCCAAGCCATTTCCAAATCAAACACAAGTTTTTGTTTTATTTGCTGTTCCCAATCATATACACCGATTTGTGCAAAAACAGTCAATTCTTCAATAAAAACACGATCCATAAGATTTCCTCTAAAATTATTGTAGGCGTATGCTATCAATTTTGGGTAGAATAACGAACAGTTTTTCTTGCTGGAGTGCAAAATGAGCCTTTTCGCCCTTTTTTATATGCTTTTTGCCTATCTTTTAGGCTCAGTTTCCAGTGCGATTTTAATTTGTCGCATTGCAGGCTTGCCAGATCCTCGTCAAAATGGTTCACACAATCCTGGGGCGACAAATGTGTTGCGCATTGGAAATCGTAAGTCTGCCTTGGCAGTGCTTATTTTTGATATGTTAAAAGGGATGATTCCTGTATGGGCAGGTTATTATTTAGGTTTAACCCAATTTGAATTAGGGATGGTCGCACTTGGTGCTTGTTTAGGGCATATTTTCCCAATTTTCTTTCAATTTAAAGGTGGCAAAGGTGTTGCAACTGCCTTTGGGGCAATCGCACCGATTTCTTGGGCTGTTGCAGGTTCAATGTTTGGTACGTGGATCTTTGTTTTTCTTGTTAGTGGCTATTCTTCATTAAGTGCGGTTATTTCTGCATTACTTGTGCCTTTTTATGTGTGGTGGTTTAAACCTGAATTTACTTTTCCTGTTGCACTGGTGTGTTGCCTATTAATTTATCGTCATCACGATAACATTCAACGCTTATGGCGTGGTCAAGAAGATAAAGTTTGGGCTAAATTTAAAAAGAAATAAAAAATTTGCCGCACTTTCTAAATTTCCACTGGAGTTTTCTGTGTATACTAAAGGTTCCGTTTCCACTCGTATTGCGAAATATTTATTTATCATTCTTATCGTTGCTGGTGTGATTAGTTCTCTCAGTTTGGCAATTATGAGCAGTAATAAATATGATGCCGAAGCCATTAATATTTCAGGTTCTTTGCGTATGCAAAGTTATCGTTTGCTTTATGAAATGCAAGACCAACCAGGAAGCGTGGAAACGAACTTACGTCGTTATCATATAAGTCTTCATTCATCTGCTTTATTGGAAGTTCAAAATCAATTTTTCACACCGAATGTATTAAAACATTCCTATCAAAACATTTTGCAACGTTGGACGAACATGGAAAAATATGCACGCCAACAGGATGTAAAAAACTATAGTAAGCAGCTTACTAACTATGTTGCAGATGTTGATTATTTTGTGTTTGAATTACAACGTTTTAGTGAGCAGAAATGGATTTTAGGCGTTTCAGTATTAGGTTTTGCGATGTTGTTAATTTTGCTGATGGTGTCTTATGTGATTTGGTACACAAACCGAGAAGTTGTGAAACCTTTGCATTTAATGACAAAAGCCAGTATGCAAGTGCAAATGCGTCAATTCAATCATATTCCACTTGACACAAGGAAACAAAATGAACTTGGCACACTGGCTCGCGTATTTACACAAATGTCCACAGAACTGGGACAGCTTTATTCGCGTTTAGAAGAAGCGGTAAACGAAAAAACGCAAAAGTTGCGTCAAACTAACCGCACTTTAAGCACTCTTTATCAAAGTGCTCAACTTCTGAATACAAACACAATTAACGATAAAATTTTAAATCAAGTTTTGCATTACATTTTTATTAGCGACCATTTGAACTTCGTTAAAGTGGAAGTGATGGGGGCTGAACATTGGGATATTACATTGGGTAAGCAAGATGCTAATAATGAACTACAAATCGAAACCCTTTCTGTGGATAACGAAGAATTAGGTGTACTGTCTTGGCAAGCAGGATTACCTTGTCCAGATCCCCGAATTATGCAAAATTTAGCGCAAATGCTTGCTCGTGCGCTTTATTTCCATAAAAATTTACGTCAGAAAGAACAGATTTTATTAATGGAAGAACGCTCAATTATTGCGCGAGAGTTGCACGATTCTTTGGCTCAAGTCTTATCATTTTTACAAATTCAACTTACTTTGCTCAAACATAACCTGAAGAAAGAAGACGAACAATCAAAAGAAAAGAGTTTGGCAATTATTGCCAATTTTGAACAAGCCCTTTCTGGTGGTTATGCACAGTTACGTGAGCTTTTAGCCACTTTCCGTTTAACTATACAAGAAGCGAATTTACAGCTTGCACTAAAACAAGTGATTGATTCATTACGCTCACAAACAACAATGCAAATGAATGTGAATTGTCAATTACCATCGCAAAGTTTGAACCCTCAACAGCTGGTTCACGTTCTGCAAATTGTACGTGAAGCCACCACCAATGCGATCAAACATTCTCAAGGCACGGTAATTGAAATTAGCGCAAGAATTAATGCGGAAGGCGAGTATGAAATTTTAGTTGAAGATGATGGGGTTGGCATTCCAAACCTTGAGGAGCCTGAAGGGCATTACGGCTTGAATATTATGGCGGAACGTTGCCGTCAGCTTAATGCACAATTGCATATTCATCGCCGAGAACAAGGCGGCACACAAGTCAAAATTACCTTGCCACATACATTATATTAGGACATCAAAATGCAAAATTTACAACCTTTTCACACTTTCCACATTCAGTCTAATGCTCGTGAAATTATTGAAGCACATAGTATCGAACAGCTACAACAAGTGTGGGCGAATTCTAAATCAGAAAATTTACCCGTACTTTTTTTAGGTCAAGGCAGTAATGTTCTGTTTCTGGATGATTTTAATGGCGTGGTGGTTTTAAATCGTTTAATGGGGATTACGCACGAACAAGATGCAAATTTTCACTATCTTCACGTCAATGGCGGCGAAAATTGGCATAAATTGGTGGAATGGTCTATTAATAATGGTATTTATGGCTTAGAAAATCTGGCTTTAATTCCTGGCTGTGCAGGATCTGCGCCTATTCAAAATATCGGTGCTTATGGCGTTGAATTTAAAGATGTGTGCGATTATGTGGATGTACTTAATTTAAACACGAATGAAACCTTTAGACTCGACACAGAACAATGTGAATTTGGTTATCGTGAAAGTACTTTTAAACATCGTTATCAGCAAGGTTACGTGATTACAGCGGTTGGATTAAAGCTTAAAAAAGATTGGCAGCCTATTCTAAAATACGGTTCGCTTGTAGACTTCGATCCAAAAACTATCACGGCTAAACAAATTTTTGATGAAGTCTGTCATATCCGTCAAAGTAAATTACCTGATCCAAATGAAACGGGTAATGCAGGGAGTTTCTTTAAAAATCCAGTTGTCAGTTCAGAACATTTTGAGGAAATCAAAAAACATCACAAAAATCTACCGCACTTTCCACAAGCAGATGGCTCAGTGAAATTAGCGGCAGGCTGGCTGATTGATCAATGTAATCTTAAAGGTTTTCAAATAGGAGGGGCTGCGGTTCATAAAAAACAAGCATTAGTGTTAATTAACAAAAGTGGGGCAACAGGACAAGACGTAGTTAAACTTGCCCATCACGTTCGCCAAACTGTTGCAGAAAAATTCGGTGTATATTTGCAACCTGAAGTAAGATTTATCAGTGCAACTGGCGAAGTAAATAGCGAGCAAATTATCACGTAATTTTATAATAATTGAACTTTCAATTGATAAAATCTGTCTTATTGACAAATTAGTTCAATAAGATAGCTTATTGTGCTATAACTAAGTACATTGATTGGCAAAAGCCAAAATAAAGAAGGGAAACGATGGATAAAGAAACACAAATGATGTTAGTTCCTCAAGGCAGTATCGAAGGTTATATTCGTGCAGCAAATGAATATCCGATGCTGACCGCAGAGGAAGAAAAGGAATTGGCAGAACGTTTGTATTATCACGAGGATTTAGATGCAGCGAAAAAACTCATTTTGTCGCATCTTCGTTTCGTGATCCATGTTGCACGTGGCTATTCTGGCTATGGTTTGCCACAAGCTGACTTAATCCAAGAGGGCAATATCGGTTTAATGAAAGCGGTCAAACGTTTTAACCCTGAAGTTGGTGTACGCTTGGTGTCATTCGCCGTGCATTGGATTAAAGCTGAGATCCACGAATATGTTCTTCGTAACTGGCGTATCGTAAAAGTCGCAACCACGAAAGCTCAACGTAAATTATTTTTCAACCTACGTAAAACTAAACAACGTTTAGGTTGGTTCAATGAAAATGAAGTTGATATGGTCGCAAATGAATTGGGTGTTTCCAAAGAAGATGTGATCGAAATGGAGTCTCGAATGAGCGGTGCGGATGTCGGTTTTGATTTACCTACTGATGATGCAGAAACAGAGACCTATTCTCCAGCCCTTTATTTGGAAGATAAAAGTTCTAATTTCGCAGCAGAGCTTGAAAATGAAAACTTTGAAAGCCAAGCAACCGAGCAATTAGGTGCAGCGTTACAAAGTCTAGATGCACGTAGTCAGGATATTATCAAAGCTCGTTGGTTAGATGATAACAAAGCCACATTGCACGATTTGGCAGCAAAATATAATGTCTCTGCGGAACGTATTCGTCAATTAGAAACTAATGCACTGAAAAAATTAAAAAGTGCGGTGAATTTTTAAATAATTTAGAAAAAGAAAACCTGCTGATTAGCAGGTTTTTTATTTCTCATTTAACCGTAATTTCAAATCTTCAGCAGTTTGGCAGGTCTTAATCTTATCAAACACTTGGTTCGCCTCGTCATATTCCTTATTCAAATAACGTAACCACTGTTTAATTCGTGCCACATGGTAAAAACCGCTGTCATATTCATTTTCGACATTAGCATATTTTTGCAAGATTTTTTGAATCTCATACCAAGGCATTCTGGATGCTGCCCTAGCAACTGCACTCGCACAGGCGTACCAGAAGAAGTAAAGCCCTGATTTTTTAATTCAGGGCATAAACGATAAAATACTTTTTCAGGGAGAAATTGATCAACTACGCGAACAAATTCTGTTATACATAAATTGTAGTCATTCACTTCGGTGAGAAGTTGGCGTACAAAGGGATCTAGAACCCCTTGCATAGGCGCAAGAATAACACGCACTATTTCCAGCCTTTTGCTTTACAAATTAAATCGTAAGCGGCTTGAATCTGTTGAGTTTTTTCTTTTGCCATTTCCATCATTTCTGGCGGTAAACCTTTCGCCACAAGTTTATCTGGATGATGTTCATTCATTAAACGACGATAAGCACGCTTAACCGTGCTTTGCTCGTCGGACTCAGTCACACCCAATACTTTATAGGCATCATTTAAAGTTGGGCCAGAAGCATGTTGGTAACCACCACTATTTTGTTGTTGATATTGGTAGCCACCTTGATATGCACCTTGTTGATATTGCTGATAAAAACCGCCTTGAGTAAAAGCTCGAGCAGCCATTTCCATCGCAATCATTTGTTCAAATTGCATACGAGAAAGCCCAAGTTCTTCAGCGATCACATAAAGCACTTCTTTCTCATTTTCGTGAAGTTCTGAATCGGCAAAAGCCGCTTGAACTTGCACTTGTAAGAACATTCGCAATAAATCAGCACGTTGCCCACAACCAATGCGAAATTCACGGATAACTTGACGAATCGGGAAATCAGATTCTTTACCACGACGAAACGCATCTTGCGCTAATTTACGCCCAGCATCATCCAGTTTAAGCTGAATCATTAATTGATTAGCTAATTGAATATCTTCTTCTGTTACACGCCCTTTCGATTTACTTAAATGTCCTAACACCGCAAAGGTGGTTTGCATAAACAAGTCTTGACGTGTTGTTTTCTTTTTAAAGAAACTAGAACTTACCGAGCCAAGCTCATACAATTTTTTATCTGCAATAGAGCCTAAAATGAGACCAGCAATCGCACCAAAAAATCCACCAACTTTCCAACCTAAAAATACGCCTATAATTTTCCCAATAAATCCCATTCTTTCCCCTGTTAAGTCAAAGTGCGGTTATTTTTATAATGTTATTTATAATGATGATAAAAATTTATTTCTCAAGTTTTATACGCCAAATTCGGCACGATAAGCACGCATTTCTGGCAAATGGCTACTGTATCGAGGATCTTGTTCGATAAATTGCATCAAATCATCTAAATCAATGATTGATAGCACTTGGCATTGATAATCACGTTCTACTTCTTGAATTGCAGAAAGCTCGCCTTTTCCTCGTTCCTTACGGTTTAGAGCGATCAATACCGCCGCAAGCTCTGCCTTATTTGCACTGATTAATTCCATAGATTCACGAATTGCAGTGCCAGCCGTAATCACGTCATCCACAAGCAAAATTTTTCCTTGCAATGGGCTACCAATTAAATTGCCGCCCTCTCCGTGATCTTTCACTTCTTTGCGATTAAAACACACGGGTTTATCAATACCATAACGATTAAATAACGCCACCGAAACTGAAGTGCCAATTGGAATGCCTTTGTAAGCAGGGCCAAAAACCACATCAAAATCTACCGCACTTGCTTGAATTGCCGCAGCATAGAACTCGCCTAAACGCGCTAAATCTGCCCCCGTATTGAACAAACCTGCATTAAAGAAATACGGACTTTTACGCCCCGATTTCAAAGTAAACTCGCCGAATTTCAATACATTTCGGCTTAAAGCAAATTCGATAAAATCGCGTTTATATTGTTCCATTTTTTAACTCCTATAAACTGTGTTTATAAGCCTAACGCTTCGCGTTGAGCGATAAAAATTTGATTACAGCCTTGTTTCGCTAAATCTAATAATGTTAATAATTCTTCATGGCTAAATGGCTCGCCTTCTGCAGTGCCTTGCACCTCAATCATTCGACCATCTTCCATCATCACAACATTCATATCGGTTTCCGCTGCAGAATCTTCCACATATTCCAAATCACAAACAGCTTGACCATCAACAATCCCTACAGAAATTGCCGAAACTAGCCCTTTAATTGGATTAGTTTTTAACGTGCCATTCTCAATTAAACCATTGATCGCATCACATAATGCGACTGCAGCACCAGTAATGGATGCAGTTCGTGTGCCGCCATCCGCTTGAATAACATCACAATCTAAAGTAATCGCACGTTCACCCAGTGCTTTAAGATCCACCATGGCGCGCAAAGAGCGGGCAATTAAGCGTTGAATTTCCATTGTGCGTCCACCTTGTTTACCTTTAGCCGCCTCACGTTGCATACGACTATGTGTTGAACGTGGCAACATTCCATATTCAGCCGTTACCCAACCTTGCCCTTGTCCTTTTAAGAAACGTGGCACAGCATCTTCCACTGTTGCAGTACAAAGCACTTTGGTGTCCCCAAATTCAACAAGCACAGAACCTTCAGCATGCTTGGTGTAGTTACGGGTAATTTTAATTTGGCGGGGTTGATTATTTTCTCGATTATTTGGACGCATAATTATTCCTTGATATGATTTCGAACGATGTAATAAAAAAGCGCACTATTCTAGCACGCTTTAGTTTTTATTTTTGTTAAAATTCGCTAAGATATTGATTATTGATAATAAAAAAGCAAGGTAAATAACCTTGCTTTATTAATTTGGTGGAGATAATCGGGATCGAACCGACGACCTCTTGAATGCCATTCAAGCGCTCTCCCAACTGAGCTATATCCCCATAAAAGACAGCGACATGATAAAATTTGACTATGTGGCTGTCAATACGATTTTATTATGCGTTTGTTATCCGATTAAATATTAAGCGTTTTGTGCATGAATAAAATCAATAGCGCGCTGAATACGCACAAGTACGCGATCTCTGCCGATACCGACTAGGGTAACATCCATTGATGGCGATTGACCAGAACCTGTCACAGCGACACGTAATGGCATGCCAACTTTACCCATGCCCACTTCTAGTTCAGCAGCTGTTTGCTCAATGGCTTCGTGAATAGAATGTAAATTCCAGCTAGAAAGTGCGGTTAATTTTTCTTTCACTTTTGCAAGCGCTTCAGCAGCATTGCCTTTGAAATGTTTTTTCGCTGCGGCTTCATCAAAGGTTTCAAACTCTTCAAAGAAGTAGCGGCTTGAACTTGCCATTTCTTTTAAGGTTTTGCAACGTTCCGCAAGCATGGAGACAATATCAGTTAATGCAGGACCATTGCTTGTATCAATGCTTTGATCTTTGTAATGCCATTCAAGATGTTTAGCCACATATTCTGGCGGTAATTCGCGGATATAATGTTGATTCAACCATTGTAATTTTTCGGTATTAAATGCGCTAGCTGATTTGCTAACGTGATCTAATTCGAAATAGTTGATCATTTCTTCGCGACTAAAAATTTCTTGGTCGCCATGTCCCCAGCCTAAACGAACAAGATAGTTAATTAAAGCTTCGGGTAAGTAACCATCATCACGATATTGCATTACGCTCACTGCGCCATGTCGTTTAGAGAGTTTTTGACCATCATCGCCATTAATCATAGAAACGTGTGCATAGGTTGGAATTGGGGCACCAATCGCTTTTAAAATGTTAATTTGACGAGGCGTGTTGTTGATATGATCTTCGCCACGTACAACATGTGTGATACCCATGTCCCAGTCATCTACAACTACACAGAAGTTATAAGTTGGAGAACCGTCTGTGCGGCGAATAATAAGATCATCAAGCTCACTGTTGCTGATTTCAATACGGCCACGTACGGCATCATCAAATACTACCGAGCCTTCAGTTGGATTTTTAAAACGTACAACATGGGGTTCATCAGGTGAATGGTTGTGATCGTGTAAGCAGTGACGGTCATAACGTGGTTTTTCTTTATTTTGTTCTTGAGTATGACGAAGTTCTTCTAAGTGTTCTTTAGTACAATAACAACGATATGCTAAGCCTTGTTCAATCATTTCATCGATCACTTGGTTATAACGATCAAAGCGTTTAGTTTGGTAATAAGGGCCATGCTCCCACGGAAGATTTAACCATTCCATGCCTTCAATAATGGCAGCCGTTGCTTCTGGTGTTGAACGCTCTAAATCAGTGTCTTCAATTCGTAATACAAATTCGCCGTTATTATGTTTTGCGTATAACCAAGAATAAAGTGCGGTACGTGCGCCACCTACATGTAAATAACCTGTAGGGCTAGGAGCAAAACGAGTACGCACTTTTACATTTGGATCTAAATTAAAAGGAGCATCTAGTTTCATCTTTATAACCTATCTTCAATAAAATATTAGTCGTTATTCTACTACGACTTGTTTGACTTCTAAATAAAAAAGCGGATTTTATGCTTATTTTTACGACAATTAAACAAAATTTAATAAAAAGGTATTGACTGAAAATGCATTCTCCCTATAATGCCAACCCACAACATTAAGGGCGATTAGCTCAGTTGGGAGAGCACCTCCCTTACAAGGAGGGGGTCACTGGTT
>ERZ1023440.139-NODE-139-length-19107-cov-362.837340_pt1 | contig 19107 bp, 16 predicted proteins | sample MGYA00380520_ERZ1023440 | MGnify/ENA primary metagenome ERZ1023440 (study PRJEB33173, sample SAMEA4830335) | metagenome | study: EMG produced TPA metagenomics assembly of the PRJEB25223 data set...
CCATAAAAAGCACCCCAAAGGTTAGTGTGTCTAACTTTTGGGGTGCGGTTCATCTTTGGGGCTGTTTTGTCTTGCCCACGCCACCAAATCTTTGGGGTAATGAATAAATTTGTGCAAGGGTGTATCGTCCAAGTCAAAAAGATAGACAAGGCATGCTGGCACAAATTCCCAGTAGCCAAAATAGCCGTATTCTTCTTCCATTCTAAGATGGCTGTTATGCCATAGCTTGTGATTGTGGTATTCGTACCATTCTTCTAGGTTTTGTCTTAACTCATCGATGATGGTGTCTTTGATTTTTTGGGTGTTGCCTTTGTGATGATATAAATCATCCAGACAATCACAGATAATCGTGTACCAAGGGTTGTTGTATAAAATATTATCGCCTTTTCCAGGTCGTACTGCTTGGTTGGGGTCAATAAGCCTAAACAAGCGGTCAGTCAATGCATCAGTAGCATCAAAGACATCTTGGTTTTGACCTTCTGCCAGTCGTTTGATGGTGGGTAATAAATCACGACAATCTAACAGGTAGGCTAGGCTGATAAATTGTAAGACTTTGTCAGAACCAGAGCCAAAGCCAAGCACACAGGGCAAGCTACCCTCCTCATAATGATGTTTGGCAATCGCTGCGGCTTCATTTTCTTTGCATTCGATACATTTGTATAGATAAGGAATCAGAGTTTTGATGTCATCACCTGCGGTGTAGGCGAGTAGGAGTTGTCCGTAATATATATCAAATAGGATTATCCAGTCTGGCTGTAAATCCACAGACAAGAAATTAAATTCATCCACATAATGGTTTTGGTCTTGTATACTGTAATCGGTAACATCATCATAGTATTCTTTCATTTTCTCATAATACGCTTTGGTCATAAACTTCTGACGGCGTTTTTGGGCGAAAGTTGTCATGAGAAATCCTTTTTAATTTTTGATGGTTTGATTTTAATGGTTTAATTTGATGGGTAAAACTAAGGCATGTTTGATGGGTTTTACAAACATGCCTTTTATCATTTGGATTACAACACCGAACGGGCGTCTTTGGTGATTTTCTCAATCAAGGCTTTGGCACGTTCGTTATCTAGCAGTTGATTTTTGCGGTCGTTTTTTAGGCTTTGGCATTGGTCGTACAGCTCCAAGCAAGTCAGTACCAACAGCTCTTCGTTACTGGGGTTTTTGCCTTTGACGGCACGGCGAAGCTCACGGATTTTGTCATTGATGTATGCCCCTGCTTGCTCCAACTGTGCCACTTCATCGACAGGGCAGGTAATGCGGTGTGATGACCCTGCAATGCTCAAATCAACCGCCTTAAAGCTCGGCTTGTCCGTTTTATCGGCAGGCTTTGTCGGGACTTTGGATGTTGTGGGTGTGGCGTGGGACGTGGCAGGGGTATTGCCAATATTGCCAAGCGTGCTGTCACTTGCTTTTGGGGCAGGCGTGGGCGTGGCAGGTTTGGCAGGGGCTGGATTTTCTGTATTTTGATTATTTTGGCTTTGGCTTAGATTTTGGCTTAGATTTTGGTTTGAGCTTAAACTTGGGTTTGAACTTTGGCTTGGGTTTGGGTTTTGTTGTGTTTTTTGCTCGGCGGTCTTGCTCGGCTCGCTTGGGGCAGATGTCTCATGCGATGGGCTGACTTTGATGTTGTTTTTGGCACCGAATTTGATGGCGGAATGAATGTTCATGAGTGTGTCCTTGTTGATTTTTATTGGTGATTTTGGTTATCAATTTTGCTAAGCCATGTTTGGATGACTTCGGCACGGCTGATGGCAAGGGCATTTTTCTCAGCAAGATCCTTGTTTTGTTTGGCTAGGCGTTCGTTGTCTTGGCTTAGCTCATCTAGGCGTTTGTCCAGTTCATCTTGGGCGGACAGTAGCTCTTTGATACGGGCGTGCAAGGCGTTGTTTTCGTCTTTGCTTTGGTTGATTTCAAGCTGTAACTGGCTGATTTGACGGGGGCTGTCATCATGTGCCAATTTGTGTTTGAGATTGGCAAGTTCGGTGGCGGTGATGTTGTAGCGTGCTTTTAGCTCGGTGATGGTCTGCTCTAAGAGTTGTAATTGGGTTAGCATGGGTGTTCCTAGGATAATGGGCGATAAGCGATTGTTCAGCGATGATTGGTGTGTTATTGTAGCATGAGATTTTAAAAACACAAAACACCCTTGACTTTTGCCAAAATGACGGCATTTATAGGGCAGTTTAACCAACAGTAACCAACAGCGAGAGCCTTATGAGTGATGATTTATCAGGATTTAATGACTGGACAGAAGCGTTTAGCACATGGACAGATGTCTCTATCAGTGAATTACATGGTCTCATGAGTGCCTTGATGACCGCCTGTCATCCCACGGACGTGGCAGGATGGTCGGCGATATTAACCGAGCTTAGCTTTGCCCTGCCTGATGAGCGGGCGTTGGAGTTGTTGGCGGAGTATGGTGAAGACGTAAGTTTTGCCTTAAAAGACAAAGATGACGCCTATGGCTATGAGCCACTGGTGCCTGATGATGAGCATGAGTTGTCCGAGCGGTTTTTGGCATTAAAAGACTGGGCAGGGGGCTTTATCACGGGGCTTGGCGTGGCAGAAGTCGCTTTGACGGCAGATGAACGTGAGCAGGTGGCTGACCTTGCCAAAATCGCCAGTATCCGCCCTGACGAAGAAGATGAGTTTGATGGCGACGAAGAAGAGTATCTGTACTTATTTGAATTTGCCCGCATGGTGCCAGTGAGCCTATCTAATCGCAAACGCAAAAACGTGGCGGATTTGTCCATCATCAAAGGCTTATCCCCCGACCGTCTCACCGCCAGCGAAATCCAAAAAGAACACGAAGCCCAAAAGGAGCTACCGCCTGTGTTTAATGCGATGGATAAAAAGCAGTAGGTGGGGCTATCCAAAATCGGTTTTTGTGGATTTGACAAATTTGACAATTTTAAAAAGGACGTGGCGAACATGTCCTTTTTAAAATTGTCATTTTCATAAATTTTATAAAGTTTTGAATGGGCTTGCAGGATAAATTGCAATTTGCCCTTGATAAATGAATTGCTTATATATGCCCAGCCAACTTAATATTTACCACGGGTTTGTAGGGGTGTGCTGAGCACACCCTTTGATGACGTTACTACACAAGGCATGCACAGCACGCCCCTACACCTAAACATCATTATGTTTGTAGTAATTTTAAAGTTTCTTAGGTTTAAATGATAAAAAATGATTTTAAGGGGAATTTTGTTTTTTTAAAATTGTCATTTTTATAAAAAATTATCCCAATTTAAAATAAATTTTCATATTTTTAAAAACACCCTTTATCATTCATTTTTTAAAATAAAATAATATAACATAACAAAAAATACAAATACGATGGCATAAAAAATTACCCAAATGATTTATTAGGAAAATCTTTAAATTGTCATAAAAATTTCATTGGAAATTCCCCAAAAATTTTGCTACATTAGAGTTAGGGCATGTTAAACATTGATAACATTTTATTGGAATTGATAAAGTTTGATGATTTAATCAATTTTTGCATGAAAAATGGCTAAATCTTGTTTTTCATCGTCAAAATCCTTGTTGATATTTCAATATCAACTGCGGACTTTTCCTTGAAAAACGTGCGATTTCTCTCATTTTTCATGGCAAATATCAACATTTAACATGCCCTAAGGAATTTATCAGACAAATAAATTTCTAGGTTTGCCAATGATTATTTTGTCAAATGAAAATGATGATTGGTAAGAATATTTTCTTTATCAATGATGACCGATGATTTTTATTGGTTATTTTGATAAATATCAGTAAATGGAGACAATCATGACCAAGCCTGCCACGATGAAAGCGATGACCTATTATGGAGCCGATGACATTCGTTTTGAAGAGCGACCCACGCCAGCAATTATTGACCCCACCGATGCGGTGATTCGCATGACCAAGACCACGATTTGTGGGACGGATTTGGGGATTTGGAAAGGCAAAAACCCTGAGATTGAAGCGACTGCTCGTGCCAAGACTGGCGAGTGGACAGGGCGCATCCTAGGACATGAAGGCGTGGGTGTTGTGGAAGAAGTTGGTTCAGCCGTCAAAAACTTCAAAAAAGGCGATAAAGTCATCATCTCGTGCGTGTCTCGCTGTGGTTCGTGCGAAAACTGCCAAAAACAGCTCTATGCCCATTGCCGTGCTGACGGTGGTTGGATTATGGGATATATGATTGACGGTACGCAAGCAGAGTATGTGCGTACGCCATTTGCCGACAACTCCTTGTATCATCTGCCCGACAACCTAAACACAGACGTGGCGGTGTTCTTGTCAGACGCTCTGCCGACAGGGCATGAGATTGGCGTGCAGTATGGCGATGTCAAACCAGGGGATTCTATCGTCATCGTGGGGGCAGGGCCTGTGGGCATGGGCGTGCTACTAACAGCACAACTGTACTCGCCTGCGACCATCATCATGGTGGACATGGACGATAACCGTTTGCAGATGGCAAAAGAGATGGGAGCGACCCACACGGTCAATTCATCATCGGGCGTGGCGGATGCCGTAGAAGCCATTCGTGCCATCACGGACGGACGTGGCGTGGACTGTGCCATCGAAGCGGTGGGCATTCCTGATACATGGGACATTTGCCAAAAGACTGTCAAAGAAGGCGGTAATATCGCCAACGTGGGCGTACATGGCACGTCGGTGAACTTTGAGCTTGAAAAACTGTGGATTAAAAACCTAAAAATCACCACAGGGCTGGTCAATGCTAACACCACAGGCATGTTGTTAAAGACCTGTGAATGCAGTAAATTGCCGATGGACAAACTTGCCACGCACCATTTTAAATTTGATGAGATGGAAAAAGCCTATGACGTGTTCAAACATGCGTCAGAGAATAAGGCGATGAAAGTGATTATTGAATATTGATATCGTATTTTTAGGGCGTGTTGAACATTGATAACATTTTTATAAAATAAGATGAAAATTTAACGCTTTTATCAATTTTTGCATGAAAAATGGCTAAATCTTGTTTTTCATCGTCAAAAACTTGCTTGATAGAATAACTATCAATCTGCGTTTTTTCCTTGAAAAACGTGCGATTTTTCTCATTTTTCATTGCAAATACCAAAGTTCAACACGCCCTAGTCAAAATACAAAGCACAAAACCCAAAGCGTGGCTTTGGGTTTTTTATTGGGTGTCGTCATGACAATGAGTGTTTGATGTATCACGCTTTGAAAACATTTAACCATCAAAACGGCATGTCATCATACAGGTCAAATGGTGATGGCTTGGGCGGTGGTGGAGTAACGGTCACTTCTAGCTCTACCTTGGGATGGTCGGTGCGGTCAAAGCCTGTGGGCGTGATGTGATAATGCGAGTGGGGATGGTCGGGGGCTTCGTGTAGGATGTCGCTGATTTGGGGCAGACGGTAAAAGGCTTGATAGAGTCCACGCACGCCAAACTTCTCAATGGCATCATGGTGCTTGTCCGCCATGTCGGACAGTACGGCATCACTGATACTGGCGGTACAGCTTATCATGGCAAGTTTGTTTTTAAAGGCGACAAAGGGCGATGTTGGGCTGTTTTTTAGGATGTCAATCATCTGCTCTTGGCTGATGTCATCTAGGGTGATGATGGTGCCGATACGCCCTGCTAGCTCATCAGGCAAGCCAAAGTCGGTGAGCCTAAGCTGGTGGTCGGGCGTGCCTTGTTGGGTTTTGGCATTCATAAAGCCGATGGGGGCTCTCTCATTACGCTGATGGATGTTAAAACTACCGCCTAGGACAAAGAGCATGCGACTGCTGTCAATACCGCCATTGTCGCTGTCTTTGACGGGAAAGGGGGTCGTGCCTTCGATGATGGTCAAAATCTCAGTCACCAAAGACAGATGATACGCCCCTAACATCAGACCATCATTGATGAATAATTTATCAAACTCATCAAAAAAGATGACCGAATGCTCTGCTTTGGCGATGTTCTTGTTGCTCGCTTGTAGCAGGCTTGCCCCGATGTCTGCCAACGTCATGCCTTTGTAGCCTGCGTTACTGATACTTGGGGCATTGACCGCCAAAAAATTGACATCAAACATTTTACACAGCTGTTTGATGATGTGGGTTTTGCCACTGCCTGTCTTACCCGTCAAAAAGATGGGGGCGGTGCTGGTGTGGCTGTCGGGGCTGTTGAGACTGTGTTTGGTTTTATCCTTGCTGTCTGTGGCTTTGTCTGTATTTTGGCTCTCTGTTTTATTGTTTGTTTTGCCGTCGGTGGTTTTGTTGTCCGTATTTTTATTTTCTATGTCATCTAGTGTTTTAAAAAAGTCATCATCAAGACCAAGGGCTTTACCAAATTCATCAAGGAATTTTTGTCGGTCGCTTTGAGATTGATAAGTTTTTTGTGTTTGTCTGTCTTTTTGACTGGTTAGGTGATAGAAAAAGACGGTGGATAGCTCACGCAGGGCATTCGGCTGATGTAGGACATAGCGACTTGCCTGCTCAAAGATTTGTTTGGGCGTGGGAATGGTGCCATGCTCGCCGTGGCTGTCGTCCTGCGTGATGGGTAGAACATCATCACGCAAGTTTTTGCTGAGCATGGCAAGGTCTAGGTATGCAGGTTTGCCCTGCTCGTCTGTCTGCACGGGCAGATGTAGCACCTTGATGGAGACGGTCGGACTATTGTTTGACAAAATAACTCCTTAATCAGCCAAAACAAACCAAGATGAGCCAAGCCAAGAGACTTAGCCCAGTACTTCAACCAGCTCGCCTTCTACCAAATGCATGCTAATCGCCTTATCAATGCGGACATTGACAAATTTACCGAGCAGTTCATCACTGCCACGAAAAATCACCGAACGGGTGTTGTCGGCTGTGCCATGCAGATAGCCATCTCGGCGGTTGGCACGCTCTTCGACCAGTACTCGCACGGTCTGACCGACCATCGCTCGGGTCTTGGCAAAGGTAGAATCCTTGATGACTTCCTGAAAAGTCGCCAATCGCTCTTTTTTGGTCTCAAAGCTGACATTATCGGGCAAATCGGATGCAGGCGTGCCAGGGCGTTTTGAGTAGATAAAGCTGTATGAATGGTCAAAATCTAACTCTTTGGCAAGATTTAGTGTATCGGCAAAGTCTTCATCGGTCTCATTAGGAAAGCCGATGATAAAGTCGCTAGATAAGTGCAAATCAGGGCGAATGGCTTTTAACTTATTGATTTGATTGATATAAATGTCAATGGTGTGATTGCGTTTCATCGCTTGCAAAATGGCATTAGAGCCAGATTGGACAGGCAGGTGCAAATGCGAGACGAGTTTGGGAATGTGGCGATAAGCGTCAATGATGTCATCGGTGAACTCTAAGGGGTGGCTTGTGGTGTAGCGAATGCGTTCAATGCCGTCAATGTGGGCGACATAGTGCAACAGCTCGCTAAATCGGCAAATCGTGCCGTCATCTTTTTCGCCCCGATAACCATTGACGTTTTGTCCCAAAAGGTTAATCTCACGCACGCCTTGTTCGGCTAGGCTATCAATCTCAGCAAGCACGTCATCAAGCGGACGAGACAGCTCTTCGCCACGAGTATAAGGCACGACACAAAACGAGCAGTATTTTGAACAGCCTTCCATGATAGAGACGAATGCCTTATAGCCTTCGACCTTTGGCTCGGGCAAAAAGTCAAATTTCTCAATGCTAGGAAATGATACATCAACCACGCCAATGCGAGTTTTGCCGTTTTTGCCAGTGTTGGTATGCTCTACGTTCAACGCTTTGGCACGGGCGGTCTTGGCGGTCAGCTCATCATACATCTGGGGCAGGCGGTGCAAGGTCTGCGGGCCAAAAACCATGTCCACATAAGGGGCACGTTTTTGGATATTATCGCCTTCTTGGGATGCCACACAGCCCCCCACGCCGATAACCAAATGGGGGTTTTTGTCTTTGAGTTTACGCCAACGCCCCAGCTCGGAGAATACTTTTTCTTGGGCTTTTTCACGGATAGAGCAGGTATTCATAATCAGCACATCGGCTTCATTGATGTCATTGGTAACGATCATGCCATGACTGTCGCCTAACACATCGCCCATTTTTTGGCTGTCGTATTCGTTCATCTGACAGCCTTGGGTGGCGATAAAGACTTTTTTGGGGGCGGTTGGGTCTTTGGGTAGTTGTTCTAAGTGAGACAAATCCAACTGCGATAGCGTGGGGGCGTGGGGCTTGGTGTCGGTTTTGGGATTAAAAGTAGCAACGGTCATGGTTTTCTCCAAGGGTTTGCCAAATGGGGGGTAAAGGGACTATTATAGCATATGGCAGTGGTATTTTGGAAAAATATGGCTCGCTCATTTGCGGTTTGTTCTTTTTTAAATTGCCCAAATTACCAAATTACCAAATTGTCAAATTGCTAACTTTATCTATTTCATACTCATGCCTGTTTTGCATTCAACCAACTTGATATTTACCACGGGTTTGTGGGGACTGGCTCAGCACGCCCCTACATCCACACATCATTGAGCTTGTGGTAGTTTTGAAGTTTATTGGTGCACTCTGTCATAAAACTGTCATCAAACATTCACTAAGCTGTCATACAAATACGGCAAAATACGCACAGCGATTGTAAATTGCCATCTGCAAGCAGTCGCACCAATTTCCCCATTACATCGGAGTTTGTATGTCAGTTCAATTATCTTTTACTCATAAACTGCTTGCCCTAAGCGTGGCAGGCGTATTTGCCCTAACAGGGTGCAACCAAAACACCCCCGCCGAAGGCACGCCCATCGGTGCCGATGGCAAACCTGTCGAATCTGCCCCCACTACCACCGCCACCGCTCCTGCTGACGGACAAACCACCGCCCCAAGCACGGGCGAATTTGCCGAGCTAAAAATCACAGGGGCAGGGGCATCGTTCCCACAGCCCATCTATGCCAAATGGTCGGCTGATTTTAATTCTGCCACAGGTGGACAGGTCAATTACCAATCCATCGGCTCATCAGGCGGTATCAAGCAAATCAAAGAAAAAACCGTGGACTTTGGGGCGTCTGACGCACCGCTTACCGTGGACGAGCTAAACGCTGATGGGCTTATCCAGTTCCCAACCGTGATTGGCGGTGTCGTGCCTGTCATCAATGTTGATGGCGTGAGTGCAGGGCAATTAAAGCTAGATGGCGACACGCTTGCCAAGATTTATTTGGGCAAAATCACCAAATGGAACGACCCTGCCATCACCGCCCTAAACGAAGGCGTAACCTTGCCTGACGCCAACATTACCACCGTGTTCCGCTCGGACGGCTCAGGCACGACCTTCAACTTCACCGACTATCTCACCAAAGTGTCGCCCGACTGGGCAAGTGCAGTTGGCGTGGACAAAGCGGTCAAATGGCCAACGTCCGCCACAGGCATGGGTGGTAAGGGCAATGACGGCGTGGCAAGCTATGTGGGGCGTGTCAAAAACTCCATCGGCTACGTGGAATACGCCTTTGCCAAACAAAACAACATGGCTCACGTCTCCTTAAAAAATGCCCAAGGCGAATTTGTCCAGCCATCGGCAGACAGCTTTGCGGCGGCAGGCGACATTGACTGGTCGGCAGAAGCAGGCTTTAACAAAGTGCTGACCAATTCAGACACCAAAGGGGCATGGCCGATTGCGGCGGCGACCTTTATCATCGTCCACAAAAATCCCCAAAACCCCGAACAAGTCAAGGGCGTGCTTGAATTCTTTAACTGGGCGTATGCCAATGGCGATGATTCTGCCAAAGCCTTGGATTATGTGCCATTTAGCGATACGGCAGTTGGCTTGTTTAAGGCAAGCTGGGCAGAAGTCAAAGGGGCGGACGGTCAGCCGTTGTTTAATAAATAATGTGAATAAAAGTAAGGGCGGATATTTTCGCCCTTATGCCAAATTAAATTGGGTTAATCAAAAATATATAAATCGCAATTTAAAATAATTTGGAACTCGTAATGTTTTAAATGAGCTATAAAATATAGTTGTTTAATTTCAAAATGCACCAATGGGCGTGTGCAACACGCCCCTACAAAGGCATTATTTAAAAAATGTGGAATTGGTGCAAATTGTGGTTAATTCACTATAATTTAATATCACACAGGGCGAATGTGATTGCCCCTATAATTTTATAAAGTGATGTTAATAAAAATAGCCAATTTTCCAAATTATTTTGCATTACTAGGGCGTGTTGAACTTTTGTATTTGCAATGAAAAATGAGAAAAATCGCACGTTTTTCAAGGAAAAAATGCAGGCTGATAGTTATTCTATCAGACAAGTTTTTGACGAGGAAAAACAAGATTTAGCCATTTTTCATGCAAAAACGATTAGTTTATTTCTAAAACATTTCTATATTGTAAATAGTGTTATAAAGGTTCAACACGCCCTATTTAAATAAAGTTTACTTTAAAAATCAAAAGGTCAATCATGACAACACACACCGCCCATGCCGATAGCCTAAAAGGGCAATTAAACAAACAAAAAAAGCTAGACGCCATCTTTGTGCTTGCCACCAAATTTTTTGCCCTGCTTGTATTGTTGTCGTTGGGCGGGATTTTGGCATCGCTTGTTATCGGGGCAATCCCAAGTATGCAAGCCTTTGGCTTGGGCTTTTATACCAGTAGCGAATGGAATCCTGTGTCGGGTGAGTATGGGGCGTTGGCTCCGATTTATGGCACGCTTGTTACGTCATTTATCGCCATTTTGATTGCCGTGCCAGTGAGTTTTGGCATTGCGGTGTTTTTGACCGAGCTATGCCCAAAAATGCTCAAAAAGCCCCTAGGCATCGCCATTGAGCTTTTGGCAGGTGTGCCGTCTATCATCTATGGGATGTGGGGCTTGTTTGTGTTTGCTCCGTGGTTTGGCGATAAGGTTCAGCCGTGGCTCATTGAGCATTTGGGCGGATTGCCTGTGGTTGGTACGCTGTTTAATGGGGCTCCCATGGGCATTGGGCTGTTTACCGCAAGCCTTGTCCTTGCCATCATGATTATCCCCTTTATCGCTGCCACCATGCGAGATGTGTTCGCTGTTGTGCCTGACCTGCTAAAAGAATCCGCCTATGGCGTGGGGGCGACCACATGGGAAGTCATGACCAAAATCGTCCTGCCTTACACCAAAGCAGGCGTGGTTGGCGGTGTGATTTTGGGACTGGGGCGTGCTTTGGGCGAGACGATGGCGGTAACGTTTCTTATCGGCAACACCTTTAACATCACGCCCAGTATGTTCGCATCAGGGGTGTCCATCACGTCCGCCCTTGCCAATGAATTTGCCGAAGCGTCCAGCGAGCTACATTTATCATCGCTTCTGCATTTGGGTCTTATCTTATTTGTCATTACCTTTATTGTGTTGTCAATTTCTAAAATTATGCTCATGAAAATTGATAAAAAGGCAGGGAAATAAGGCGATAGATTAAAGGTAAGTTTTTAATTTTAAATAAATGTATTTTAAATAAAATTGTAAGGGCAATTTATTCGCCCAAATAAATACACCACCAACCCCAAAGGTTAAAAGAAGGTTATCATGACCACACTCACGCAAAGCAAACCAACTGCCCCAACGCCCAAATTCCATGAGCGGATGAATGGCACGTTGCACCAAAAACGCAAATTCAAAAACGCCCTTGGCATTGGTTTTACCATGTCAGCGATGGTGTTTGGGCTGTTTTGGCTTGTTTGGATTTTGATTACGCTGTTTTCTCGTGGGGCGACAGGCTTTATGGAATTGCCCATTTTTACCGCCAACACTCCGCCCCCTGCCACCGTGGGCGGTCTAAAAAACGCGATTGTCGGCTCGGCAATGCTTGCCTTTTCGGGGCTGTTTATTGGCACGCCTGTGGGGCTGATGGCAGGGATTTATTTGGCGGAATTTGCCGATAATGATGGCAAATTTGGGCGGACGCTTGGCGGTGTTACTCGTTTTTTAAATGACATTTTGCTGTCCGCTCCGAGTATCGTCATCGGTCTGTTTGTCTATGCTCTTATGGTGTCAGGCGGTCGGGGGTTTTCGGGTTGGGCAGGGGCGGTTGCTTTGGCTCTTATCGTCATTCCTGTGGTCGTGCGTACCACCGAGAATATGCTCGCCCTTGTGCCAAATGCCCTTAGAGAATCCGCCTACGCCCTAGGCACGCCCAAATATAAGCTCGTGGGACACGTTACCCTAAAATCCGCCAAAGCAGGCGTGATTACAGGCGTACTCCTTGCCTTTGCCCGTATCACAGGCGAGACCGCTCCGCTACTGTTCACCGCTTTAAATAACTTGTATTTTAGCATGGACATGAGTCAGACGATTGCCAATTTGCCAAATACGATTTATCAATTCTCCATGAATCCTGATATTACTTGGAATAAATTGGCGTGGTCGGCGGCACTCTTGATTACCCTTGCTGTTTTGTCATTAAATATCTTGGCAAGATTTATTGGCGGTAAGGAATATAAATAAGTATTTTAAAATTTAGCATTGCTTAATAAAGATACATTTTAAAAATTGGACGTGTAGGGGCGAATCACATTCGCCCAATTATCAAAATTCAATAAAGGGCAAATTGCAATTTGCCCCTACAAATCCACCCAAAGGTAGATTGAATTAACAATACCAAAAGTTTAATTATTCATTAGGAAAAATCCCATGTCAGCGTTATTAGAAAAACCCACCCAAACCCACACTTCATTTACCAATCATCAGGCAGATTTTATGACCCTAAATGCCCCCATTGTGGATAACCATACTCGCCAAACTGATAAAGTCATCGTGCCAAAAATGTCGGTGCGTGAATTGGACTTTTATTATGGCGATTTTAAAGCCCTAAAAGGCATCAACTTGGACATTGCCGACAAAAAAGTAACCGCCTTTATCGGGCCCTCAGGCTGTGGCAAATCTACCTTACTTCGCACGTTTAATAGAATGTATGATTTGTATCAAGGCATGAGAGCGGACGGGCAGATTATCTTAGATGGCGAGAATATTTTGGATAAATCGGTGGACGTAAACTTACTCCGTGCCAGAGTAGGCATGGTGTTTCAAAAGCCCACGCCTTTTCCGATGTCCATTTATGACAATGTCGCCTTTGGGGTAAAACTGTATGAAAAACTCTCAAAGTCGGAGATGGACGACAGGGTGGAGTGGGCATTAAAAAAGTCCGCCCTATGGAATGAAGTCAAGGATAAGCTAAAAGCGTCAGGGCTGTCCTTATCAGGCGGACAACAGCAACGCCTATGTATCGCCCGTGCCGTGGCAACCCGTCCCGAAGTCTTGCTACTTGATGAGCCAACGTCCGCCCTTGACCCGATTAGCACAGGGGCGATTGAAGATTTGATTGATGATTTAAAAGAAGATTATACCATTGCCATTGTTACGCATAATATGCAACAAGCGGCACGGTGTTCTGATTATACCGTTTATATGTATTTGGGCGATATGATTGAAATGGGCGAGACCAAAGAGATATTTACCAACCCCAAACAAAAAGCAACCGAAGATTATATTACAGGGCGGTATGGTTGATTTGTTTTTAGTTAAATGCTGATTATAAAAAGTTAACTTTAAAAATCATTTTTGTTAAATGATTTTTTTAAAAAAGACAATAGACTTTCTGCAAAACCCCGAATTAAAGAAAACCGTTCGTGGTGAGCCTGTCGAACCATAACGGTTTTCTTTAACACCCTTCGACAAGCTCAGGGCGAACGGAAAACTGGTTTTTTAGGAAGTTTAATTGACAATTTTAGGGCGTGTTGAACATTGATAACATTTTTATAAAAATAAGATGAAAATTTGACAATTTTAATCAATTTTTGCATGAAAAATGGCTATCCGACCACTTAATTTAAAAAGTTAAGTTAAAATCTTAAAAACTTATATGGTTAAGTGGTCGGATTGTTTTTCTGCGTCAAAAACTTGTCTGATAGAATGACTATCAGCCTACGTTTTTTCCTTGAAAAACGGGCGATTTTTCCTATTTTTCATTGCAAATACCAATATTCAACACGCCCTAATAATTTTTAATTAAAATTTGGAAAAAATAATGGAAAAACACACTTCAAAATCCTACGACCACGAATTAACCGTTGCCAAAGAATTGCTCCTAACGATGGGCAATTTGGCAATCAGTAATGTCGGTAAAGCCATCAAAGCCCTATCCGATGGCGACAAAGAGCTGGCACGGGCGGTCATTGAGTCAGACAAGACAATCAATGACTATGAAAGACAGCTTGATGACAAAGTGGTCAAACTTGTCGCCATGCGTCAGCCCACGGCGGTGGATTTGCGGTATATCATGAGCATGAGTAAGGCGGTGATTGACCTTGAACGGATTGGCGATGAAGCAGTAAAAATCGCTCGCATTGCCCTATATGACACGCCCATTCATGCCAATGTCCACACCCTTGCCGACAATGTGCGTATGATGACGCTGGACGCTTTGGAAGCCTTTAATAATCACGACAGTCGTTTTGCCTTTGATGTCATGCAGATGGACGAGCTTGTTGATAGCGAGTATGGCGAACTGTTGGTGGCATTACAGGACAAAGATGAGATAAAGTCGTCCGAGATTATGCACACGCTGTGGGTATTGCGAGCGTTGGAGCGGGTGGGCGACCATGCCCGTAACGTGGCGGAGCTTGTCATCTATACCAGTAGCGGTACGGACATTCGCCATAGCGAGATGAGTGTGGTGCGTGATGTTGTGGGGGAGTAGGGTGGTTGCAAATAGTTACCCACTTTTGTGATGTTTTGTGTTATTGTTATAGTATTGTTATTTTTTGGCAATGCCCTATATGGGCTGTTGTGTGAATTAAGGATAACCCATGCCTACCATTTTAATCGTTGAAGACGAACCTGCCATTAACGAGCTGATTGCCACGACGTTACAGATGGCGGATTTTGAGACGGTGTCGGCGTATGATGTCAAGACGGCTCATCGTCAGATTGTGGACGCTCGCCCTGATTTGATGATATTGGATTGGATGTTGCCCCAAGGCACATCGGGGGTGGATTTTTGTCGCTTGCTCAAAAAAGACAGCAGTACCGATGACATTCCTATCATCATGCTGACCGCCAAAGGCGAAGAAGACAATAAAGTACTGGGGCTGGACGCTGGGGCGGATGATTATATGACCAAGCCATTTAGCACCAAGGAGTTGGTTAGCCGTGTCAAGGCGGTGTTACGCCGTAGCATGCCAACTGATAAAGTGCTGAGCGTGGGCGAGCTGTGCCTTGATGACAAAAGTCAGCGTGTCTCGGTCGCTGAGTCGCCTGTGGCGGTCAGTAGCACCGAGTATAAGCTGTTAAAATTTTTCATGACCCACCCTGAGCGAGTGTACAGTCGCAGTCAGATATTAGACCATGTGTGGGGTGGTAATGTGTACATTGATGAGCGTACCATTGATGTGCATATTCGCCGTTTGCGTAAAGTGCTTGCCCCGCATGGCGTGGACGGGCTGATTCAGACGGTGCGTGGGACGGGTTATCGGTTCTCTAATCAATGATTGATGATTCATTGGTTTGTTTTTGGGTGGGTTGTAGGGACAAATTGCAATTTGCCTTATGTCAAACTTGCATTGAGTAAAATTGTCCCAAAAACCTTATAAATAGTTTAAAATCAAAATGATATAACAAAAGCAAGGCAAGTTTCATGTTGGACGATAAAGGGTTTGATAAGAAAGGGCTTGATAAGACAGACACGACGGCAGATGTTGTCGGTCAGTCATCGGCTGTCAATACAAAGGTTGTCAATGCAAAGTTAGACACAGCCCCTGATTTATCCGATGATTTTTATCAGATATTAGAATCATCTGATGACATGCTGATGATATTAGACGAGCATGAACGGATAGTGTGGCATAACTCATCGGCACTGTTTATCTTGACCGCTTATGTGGATAAGCCGATTATCGGTGCTAAGATCTCATCGCTGATTTTAAATCATGAATTTTTGGAAAAATTCCCTGACATTTTTCACGCCATTTATCAATCTGCCAAATCGGCTAATCCAACCAACCAACCCAACCCAACCAACACCACCAAACCTGCCGAGCCTACTGCCAAATCCGCCAAGCAAGCCTTTGAGTTTTTTGGGCAGATTTACCGTGGCGAGATTTATAAGGTCACACTCGCTAGGATTAATAACGCCCATAACCACGTGCTTTTGACCGTCGCCAATTACACCTACATTCATCATCTAGAACAAATGCGAACCGACTTCGTGGGCAATGTATCGCACGAAATGCGAACGCCTTTGACGGTGCTGATGGGCTATATTGAGACATTCTCAAACGCCCCGAGCCTAGAACCCAAATGGCAACGGGGCTTTGCCTTGATGAGCGAGCAAGCACGGCGGATGAACAACTTAGTCAATGACCTGCTCATGTTGTCACGACTAGAACATGATGACAGCGAGCAACAAGTGGCGGTGGACATGCCCCGATTGCTCATGCAGGTCTTTGATGACGCCCGTGCGACCAACAAAGAGTTCGGGCATTTGCTAGACATACACCTAGACACCGAGCGTCATGTGCTGGGCATTGAGAAATATTTATACAGTGCCATTTTAAATCTTGTCATCAACGCCATGAAATACACGCCCACGGACAGCACCGAGACAGGCAGGCAGGGCGAGATTAGCATTTTGTGGGAAGAGACGTCAGATGGCGGACTGCTAAGCATTGCTGATAATGGCATTGGCATTGAAGAGACGCATTTGGCACGCCTGACCGAGCGGTTTTATCGGGTTGATAGTGGGCGTTCTCGTGCCACGGGTGGGACGGGGCTTGGGCTTGCCATTGTCAAGCATGTCCTGCACAAACATGGGGCAAGTCTGCACATCGATTCGGTGTTGGGTCAAGGTTCTACCTTTAAAATCCTATTTCCCAAAGAGCGATTGGTTTGATGATTTTAAAATTGGGCGTGACCATGATTTAGGGTTTTTTAAAAATATGTTAAAAGTGTATTAAAAATGGGTGTGCAGATATTGATAACACCAAATTTTAAAAGCTTTTTTTGATTTTAAAATTAATCTGACAATTTTATCACTTTTTATCCACTTAGCCACACAGCCAAAGGACAGTTATGTCAAGTATCATCGATGATGAACTCTTATGTGCCATTGATTTGGGGTCAAACAGCTTTCACATGGCAATCGCCTATGTTAAAGATGGCGAGCTAAAAAAAATTGCGTCCATGTCCGAAAAAGTCCAACTGGGGGCAGGGCTAGATGAGCAAGGTCATTTAAGTGCCGACGCCCAAGAGCGTGGACTTGCTTGCTTGTCTCGCTTTATGGGTCGCTTGGATAATGTGGCAGGCGAGCGTTTGCGTGTGGTTGCGACCAACACCCTAAGGCAAGCGATCAACAGCGATGAGTTTATCGCCAAGGCAAATCAGATTTTGCCTTGCCCCATTGAAGTCATCTCAGGGCGTGAAGAAGCTCGCCTTATCTATCTGGGCGTGGCGAACACAAACCCTAGTGATGAACTTCGGTTTGTCATTGACATCGGTGGTGGTTCAACTGAGCTTATCATCGGGCAGGGTGGTCATTCGCTCCTGACCGAGTCGGCACAGATGGGGGCGGTGAGCTTTACGCAGAAGTTTTTTAAAGATGGCGTGATAAATGATGAAGCCTTTGGGCATGCCATGCGTTCTGCCAAAAAAGAGATGGCTCAGCACATTAGACGCTATCAGAAAATGGGCTTTGAGCGAGTGATTGGCTCATCAGGGACGATTAAGGCGGTGCTGGGGGCATTGACGGGGCTTGGGCTTATCAAGCATGGACTGATTACCAAAGGGGCGGTATTGGCTCTAAAACAGCATTTGATGGATGTTGGGCATATTGAGCATATTGACTTACAAGGGGTCAAGGCTCATCGTAAGGCGATTTTCCCTGCTGGCGTGGCGATACTGCTGGCGGTGATGGAAGCCTTTGGGGTCAAGGCGATGAGCTACTCTGATGGGGCTCTTCGTGAAGGGGTCATGTATGACATGCTCTCACGTTTTGACAGCAATGACGCCCGTGATGGCGGGGTGATGAAGCTCATTGATAAGTTCAATGTGGACAAAAAACAAGCCAAGCGAGTCGCTAAGACCGCCCGTTTGCTCTTTGATGTCGCCCAAGAGCCACTGGGGTTAAACCAAAACGACCATGACCTGCTCAGACGCTCGGCACTGTTGCATGAGATTGGCATGAGTATCGGGCATAGTAGCTATCATCGCCACAGTGCGTATATCTTGGAGTTTGGCGAGATAGCAGGGTTTTCGCAGATGGAGCAGACCAGACTGGCAGGCATGGTGCGTTATCACCGCCGAAAAATCACCGCAAACGACCATAAGGCATTGATGGGCATCAGCACCGACAGAATGACCAAGCTGGCACTACTACTGCGTTTGGCGGTGGCGATTAACCACACTCGCACCGACATCCAAAAGTCTGACATCAAATTCACCCTGCACAGTCCGACGCACTGGGTGCTGGACATGCAAAAAGAGAAGCTGTTCACGGGGCTGGTTGATGAGATTGATAACTTTCTGTCGTGGGGCGTGACTTTGGATGTGCTAAGTCGTTGATTTATTTTTAAAAATTTAAAACGGCTAAAATTTTTTGAATTTTTTTTTAAAATTTTTAAAAAAGTGCTTGACGTCTGCCAAAAATCCTATATAATACGCACCCATACAGCGAATGCTGATATGCGGGAATAGCTCAGTTGGTAGAGCACAACCTTGCCAAGGTTGGGGTCGCGAGTTCGAATCTCGTTTCCCGCTCCAAATTTTAAAAAGTCCAAATCGAAAGGTTTGGGCTTTTTTGTTGGTTAAATTTGTATTGAAAATCTGTAAAACTACTTGATAAATGATGAAATTATCAACAAAACCAATGTATTTATTTTACATCCTTATAAATTATTTTTATCAATTTGTCTAAAAATTCATCATATTTGGGATAAAACCCACAAATTTTCCTGTAAAATTGGCATAATTTTACATTGACGGTGGTTTAAATTATAAAGAGTTGTGTTATAATTAGCAAGATATGGCAAATTCGTTTGAATGTTGTCATAAATTTGTCTGTGAAATTAAGACAATCCGAGCGAAAATTTCCATACCTAAATTCATAGGTTAATAAGAGGACATACCCATGGCCAAAGCCAAATTCGAACGTAACAAACCACACGTAAACGTTGGTACCATC
>ERZ1023440.140-NODE-140-length-18933-cov-385.805064_pt1 | contig 18933 bp, 24 predicted proteins | sample MGYA00380520_ERZ1023440 | MGnify/ENA primary metagenome ERZ1023440 (study PRJEB33173, sample SAMEA4830335) | metagenome | study: EMG produced TPA metagenomics assembly of the PRJEB25223 data set...
CCATAAAAAGCACCCCAAAGGTTAGTGTGTCTAACTTTTGGGGTGCGGTTCAATTCTCGCCCTTTTTATCCTTTCATCACGCCTTTTTAACCACGCTGGATTTTAATTTCATCGACCCAAAGCCATCAATTTTACAATCAATGTCATGGTCATCAGGGGCATCGTGGATTAGGCGAATGGACTTGACTTTGGTGCCGACCTTGATAGGCGTGGACGAGCCTTTGACCTTTAAGTCTTTGATGACCGTTACGCTGTCGCCATCATTTAGCACATTGCCAACGGCATCCTTGATGACGGGCGTGTCGTCCGTGTCGCCATCGGCTGACCACTCGTGGGTACACATGGGGCAGATGAGCAGGTTGCCATCGGCATAGGTGTAGTCTTCATCGCATTTGGGGCAAGCAGGGTAAGTCATAAATTTTACCTAAAATAAAAGCATTATATCATTTTTGACACATTTTGGCTTGAAAATAAAGCCAAGCCCCCTTATTGACATGAAAATAACAAATGACAAATACCAATCGAGAACACCATGAGTCAATTTTCACAAATCACCCTAACCGGCAAAGACACCGCCAAATTTTTACAAGGTCAATTAACTGTCAATGTCGATAAACTCACCCACGACTTTTTGCCCTGTGCCATCAGCGATTTAAAGGGGCGTGTTGCCTTTGGGTTGTGGGTATCTCGCACCGATGATGAGACCTTTGCACTTATAACATCGGCAGACTGTATGGATAGCCTTACCGCCCATATCAAAAAATACGGGGCGTTTTCTAAATTTACCCAGTCCGCTCCCACGCCCATTTATCCTGTTGTGGCAAATGGCGTGCCGACTTTTGGCGATGATGAAAGCCTTGCTGATTTTGGGGCGTGGGCGAGAGCGAGCATTGAGACGGGCAATTTTTGGATAACCCAAGCCACAGCGGGACTGTTTCAGCCCCAAGAGCTACGCCTGCACCAGCGTGGGGGTGTGGATTATGATAAGGGGTGCTATCTGGGGCAGGAGATTATTGCACGGCTCTATTTTAAGGCAAGCCCAAAAGCCTACCTGCACCGTGTGCGACTGCCTGAGCCTGTCCAAGACGGCGATAAGGTCGGTAAAGTGCAAATCGTCAATGGCGTGACACATGATGACGGCTTTGACGCACTCGTCATCGGCTCGCCTGAAAATGTGGCACAAATTGGGGAGATTTTGCCCCTGCCTGATAACCTAATGGGCGATGTGGGGCGTGTGAAATAAGGGATTGATGATATTTAAAGGGGGTCTGTAGGGCAAACCACATTCACCCTTTTATAAAACCTTGATTTTGGGCGAATATCATTTGTTTCGATACGCCCAAATTTTATCATGTCAATTTTAATGGCAAACTGGAAAAATCATACGTCAAGCAAAAAATTAATCGGGCCGTCATTGACTGCCATGACCGCCATATTTGCCCCAAATTCGCCTGTGGCAACGCTTGGATAGACTTGTTTAGCATAATTTACCAACTTATCAAACAACGCCCTTGCGTCATCTGGGGGCATGGCAGGGGCAAAATCAGGACGGCGACCCTTGTCGGTTTTTGCCATTAGGGTAAATTGCGACACCAGTAGCAAGCCACCGCCCACATCGGACACCGATTTGCCCATTTTGCCGTTGTCGTCTTCAAAAATGCGGTAGGCGATGATTTTATCAACCAATTTGCACGCTTTATCAAAATCATCATCTTTGCCAATGCCGATATAGGCAAGCATGCCTGATTGAATTTGTCCGATGATTTGACCGTCCACAGCAACATGGGCACAGTGGACTTGTTGGATTAGGGCTTTCATGGGTTTTCCTTTGGGTTGGTTTTAAATGGAGTTGTTGGGGTGATTTATTTTTTTGGTAGAATTTATCCTATGTGTGGTATGATTTTTGGGCGAATAAATTACCCCCTATGCGTTTATAATTGCAAAAAGTGGCTTATATAAACAATGCCGATAAATTACCTTGCCCGTATCTTATATCGCACCCAATCATAACCCCAATTAAAAAGTAACGTATAAACCCCAATCACCGCCACCACGCCAATATCCATAACAAACGCCGTCCACAGCGAGACATCTAGGGCATGGGCAATCATCGGCACGGTTGCCAAAAATAGCCCACCTTCAAACAATCCCATATGAATCAGGCGAGTGCCAAGCGAGCGGTCAAGGCGTTCGCCCGTCACCACTTTGTCAAACAAAAAGTTAAACACCATGTTCCACACCACCGCCAGCACCGAGATTGCCACCGCCAAACCTGTGGCGTGGGTCGGGCTATGGTTGTCGCCAAGCAGGGCAAAAACAGCCACCGTCAGCCCAATCGCCCCAATCTCAAACAGCACGGCATGAAATAGGCGTTCTTTGGCAGTCATGGGATTGGTTGGGGTGTTTGACATAAAATTTAGCAAAATAAAACGGTTATTATAGCAAATATCGGTTAAAATAGCCCAAATCCGTTTTTATTTTGGAAAAATCATGAACCTATTTACCCTAGCCCAAAACTTAGCCCCACAGCAAACCCTATCAGAAGTGGCAGGCTACCTTGCCAAAAGCCAAAATCCGTATATCAAAAAAGCCTTCGTCCATACTTTTGCCAAAGCCTACAACATTGATTTGGCAGAATATGAACGTGGTAATTTGGACGATTATGACAGCTTCAACGACTTTTTTACCCGTGAATTAAAAGCAAATGCCCGTCCGATTGACGAGACGACAGACGGCATTGCCTGCCCTGCTGACGGCAAAATCAGCCAAATCGGAGCAATCACAAACGGGCAACTTCTCCAAGCCAAAGGACGGGATTATGACGTAGGGCAACTTTTGGCGGATTTTGAGCTGGGTAAGGCGTTTGTGGACGGCTCATTTGCCACGATTTATCTTGCCCCGACCAATTACCACCGTGTGCATATGCCCTTTGACGGCACGTTGGTTGCCACACGCTATGTGCCAGGGACGCTGTTTTCGGTCAATAACACCACTGCCGAGAACGTCCCTGACCTGTTCGCCCGTAACGAGCGGTTGGTGTGCGAATTTGACACCGCTTTTGGGCGTGCGTGCGTGGTGCTGGTTGGGGCGATGATTGTGGCGGGGATTGAGTCTGTGGCGACAGGGGCTATCAAACGCACACCCTACATTCAGCACCGCACGCATGACATCACGCTCAAAAAAGGCGATGAGCTTGGGCGGTTCTATCTGGGTTCTACCGCCATTATCGTGTTACCAAAATCGGCAAATGCCATATGGGGCGATGAGTTTGTACATGGTAAGACGGTTGTAATGGGGGGGAGAATTGGGCAATTTGCAAAATCTCAAACCATGCCTTAAACTAAACGCCATTACATCATTATGATGACGTTGGGTAGCAATTGTTCGCCTAGCTTTTTTAACAATCAAAAAATATGGGCTAGATATTACCAATCTAGCCCGTAAAACTTCTTTTTGGCGTGATGAATTAAACCAATCTCTCCCCACTGACAATCACGCCATTATTATCGGCATAGACCCAATCGCCGTCATGAATAACCACCCCACCAATCACAATCGGCAGACCTGTCTCGCCCACGCCTTTTCTTACGCTCTTTTTGGGAATGCTTGCCAAGGCTAGCACACCAAGGCTCATCTTGGCAATCTCGTCCACATCTCGCACACAGCCACAGATGATGACCCCTGCCCAGCCGTTGTCCACCGCTGATTGGGCAATCATATCGCCCATTAACGCACATCGCATGGACGCACCGCCGTCCACGACTAGGATTTTGCCTTGTCCGTCTGTGGCAAGCAGTTCTTTGACACGGGAGTTGTCTTCAAAGCATTTAACCGTAACGGCTTGCCCGCCAAAGGTTGTGATTCCGCCATAGTGCTTGAACGATTTGCCGTCTATCATGGGCGGTATGACGTGAATGGTTTTGTCTTCGTTGTCGTCCAATAGGTCGCAGGTGATGAAGTGGGTCATGATTTTGTCCTTAAAAACGAAATGATTTTTAATATAGCGATTTTAAAAATATTTGTCAAGACAATGCTACTTTGCCATCAAAAACTTGACCAATTCATCATTTGCCACGTTGCCTTCAAACAGTTCGCCATTTTCGCCATAGACGGCAGGCGTGGCGATGATGGCAAGGGGGCGGACTTTGGCGATGTTGGATGACAGGTGGTTGTCGTCATTACCGCATTGGTTGCCTGCCTTGACCCCTTTCATGGCAAGGTCTAGGAGCTTGGCACGTTTGGCATTATCACGCTCGCACCAGATTTGTCGCATGGGCTCGGGTGACTCATCATAGACAGGGTAACCGATGACTTTGACGGTAATGCCTTTGGCGGTAAGATTGGGGATGTTTTTGTGAAGTATCTTGCAGTAGGGGCAGTTGATGTCGGTGGCGACATAGACGACCGCTCGCTCGTCTTTGGCAGGATAGATGGTAAGGCTCGTGTGGTCTAAGGTGGCGAGCGTGTGGCGGTTTTTGGCGGTCTCAAAGGCGGTGTCAAGCCCGCCAAGTTTGCCGTTGGCAATCACGCTGATATCGCCCCCGATGACATAACGAGCGTCTGCACTGACCAAAAATGGCGTGCCATTTTGGGCAACCGCCCAAAGCAATCCTTTGATACTCGTGTGAAAAAACACGGTGTCGGGAGTGACTAGGGGTAGGGCGTTCATGTTGGCAAGCAAGGCGATTTTATGGTCTTCGTCTATCGGGGTGCCTGTGGGCTTATCGCTCATGATAGCAGGGTCGATGGCGTGAATGGTGCTGGGGTTTGGCTCGGCGGTGGCATTAATCACATAGCGAGCATCAGGCGTGATAAGCAGACTCTCGCCCGTGGTCAGCGTTACCATCAAAAGCTCGCCAATGCCTGTCGGGGTGATGGTGCGAACGGGCGTGGCAAGTCCGATTTGGCGTAGGGTTTGTTTGATGAGCTGGTCGTCGCTTGCGGTAATGGGGGCAGGTGTCTGGGCGGTGCTTGGCAGACTGACGGTGGCAGTTGTGATGGCAAGACTTAGGGCGAGTAGTGTGCTAAATGTTTTCATGGTTTATCCCAAAATAATTTGGCATAGATTATACCCCAAAATCTAAGCTAACGAGAGCCTTTTACAACTTCCCCACAATTTGACAAGGTTGGGCAGTAAACACGATGGATAGAAGTTCATAAAAATTGGGGCGGTGGAACATTTATTTGCCTAAATAAAACGCCAATCCGCCCAAATTAATCAAAACTGCCCAATCTCATCATCACTCAAAAAGCGACATTCACCCATGTCAAGCCCGTCTAGCGTAATTGTGCCAATGCTTGCTCGGTGTAGCTCTATCACTTTATTGCCAAAATACGCCATCATGCGTTTGACTTGATGATATTTGCCTTCGGTCAAAATAAGCGTGGCGTGAGTCTCGTCTGTAAATGACAGCTCGGCAGGGCGAGTTTTTTCGTTATCGCCTTCTAGCAAGATACCGTTGGCGACTTGTTTTATGGCGTATGCTTGCTCGTCAATGGTCATGGGGTCGGCAAGCGTGATTTCATAGCGTTTGGGCTGATGACGCTTGGGACTGGTAACTCGGTGTAGCCACGCCCCGTCATCGGACAGAAGTAACGCCCCTGTGGTGTCCACATCAAGCCGTCCTGCAATCCGCAAACTTGCCACTTCGGGTACGGCAATCAGCTCGGTAACAATGGGGTATTCTTTGGCTTTTAGTGTGCATTCAAAGCCGTCTGGCTTATAGAGCAAAATATAACGACTGCCGTCCGCCACCGACAACGGCTCGCCCGCCCACAGCACGTCATCATCGGCGTTGATATGCACGCTACCGTCTTTGACGACTTCATCGTTTACCGTAATCTCGCCTGCGTGCAGGATTTTTTTGGCATCTTTACGAGATAATTCTGTGGCTTTACTTAAAAATTTGTCTAATCGCATGATTTTCTCAATCCAAAATAACACATAGTGTAGCACAATTTGTTATGATTTTTGGGCAAAAAGTGTATAATGCTCATTTTAAGCCAAAAACATAAAAAATATCATGCACTCTCTGAATTATTTACCCGATGTTTTATTGCCTTATAAAGATAAGATATTAGCAACGGTTAAACCCGTGATAAACATCACTTTAAAACCTGCAAAAGATTTGCCATTATGGGCAAGTAAAATCGGCGGTAAGCCGTATTTGCCAAAGGATTTTAATTATCCGACTGACAATCAAGGCGAACCAATGGCATTTTTGGCTCAATTTGATTTATCACAATTACCCCCTACCGATGAATTACCAAAAATAGGTTTGTTATCATTTTTTATTGGCGATAATGATGGTAAAGTTCTGTATTTTGATAAAATAATGATGGATAATGATAAATTACATCAAGATTATCCAAAAACAGATTATGATGAATTTTTACCTTTTAAAGATAATGAACAATTCGCTCTCAATTATGAACTTAATAAACAGTTAATTGGTTTTGAAAATTTTAATTTTTCACAAAAAGTATTTGGCAAACCTTATGATGATAATGAATTATTGGATAATGATGATATTTATGATGAATTATCAGAATGTCCAATTATCAATCATACAGGACATCATTTATTAGGCTATCCCAATTTTGTGCAATTTGACCCAAGGGGTGATGATTATTGGCGTCATCAAATTGATGATTATCAAAATTATATTTCATTATTGAGTCTCGGTAGTGATGATAATATCATGTGGGGCGATAATGGCACAGGCAATTTCTTTATTCATCCCAATGATTTAAAAAATGGCGACTTCTCTAAGGTAGATTTTTGGCAAGACAGCCTTTAATCTTTTTTAAAATTAACTAGGAATTGATATGAAACAGCTTGATAATTTACCCGACGTTTTATTGCCCTATAAAGATAAAATATTAGCAACCGTAAAGCCTGTAATTAACATTACCTTAAAACCTGCAAATGATTTACCACTTTGGGCAAGTAAAGTGGGTGGTAAGCCCTATTTGCCAAAGGATTTTAAATATCCGACTGATAATAAAGGCAATCCTTTATCGCTACTGGCTCAATTTAATATGGCGGATTTGCCTAATAATGATAAATTACCAAAAACAGGGATATTATCATTTTTTATCAGTGGTTTTGATGACCAATTTGGGTGTGATGTGGATGATGGTTTTAATAAAAATGGCTTTCGGGTTTTGTATTTTGATAAAGTAATCACGAATACTGATGAATTATGGCAAGATTTTAGTGAAATTGATGCCAAGATTTTGAATTATAAAGAACATTGGTTGCCATTTTATGGTCATCGTGAATTTATGGTTAATTTTGAATTGACTTACAAAGAAATCAATCATAAACATTTTGATTTTGAAAATATCTTATTTGATGGTCGTTTATTTTGGGAAGATGTTTTGGATGATAGTGAAGAATTATGGTGCGAGATTGTAGAGCGTGAGGAATTTTTTACTGCTTATGGACATCATTTATTGGGTTATGCTGATTTTATTAATGATGACCCACGAGCTTATAATGATAAGTTAAAAGAATTTATTTTACTATTTCAACTTGATAGTCAGAGCAAATATGATATTTGTTGGGGTGATTGTGGGTTGGCGAATTTTTTAATTCACCCTGATGATTTAAAAAATTTAGATTTTTCAAAGGTTTATTATGATTGGGGTTGTAGCTGATGACCTACCATACCTTATCTGCCCCTTGCCAAGCGGTTTATGAAATCAAAAAAAGCGAATTTCTCGCCTTTGCTTATCCCATCAGCCAAAAAGACGAAGTGATGTTTCACGTGGAACACTTGCGTGAGAGATACCCTGACGCTCGTCATCATTGTGTTGCCTATATCCTAGGCGACCCACACAACACCACGCACGCAGGTTTTGACGATGACGGCGAACCTAACGGCACGGCAGGCAGACCGATTTTAAATGTCTTACAGCATAAGGCGATTGGCAATGTGCTGGTGGTGGTCGTGCGGTATTTTGGCGGTATCAAACTTGGGGCGGGTGGACTGACACGAGCTTACGCCACCGCCACACAGCTAGTCGTGGATGAGATGACCCTTGTGTTATTTGTGCCAAAATCGGTGGTTAAAGTCGCCACCACTTTCGCCCACGAAGCCCAAATCCGCTATCTGGTCGGGCAAGCTGGTGGTGAGATTTTGGAGGCGGACTATGCTCACAATGTCGTGATGACCGTAGAGCTAGACAGCGAAAAGGTGGACGAGTTTGGGGAGAGTCTGGGGGTTTTTGGAGAGTTGTTAAGGCAAGAGTGATAAAAAGACACAAAAAAGTCCGTACCAATCATGGCACGGACTGCATGAGTGAGCTGATTATTTTTTCTCTTCACGCACTTTATTGATAAGAAAATCAACCACTTGGGTAACCTTGGCACCATCGCCTGCAACCACATATTTGCCATGTACGACAACGGCAGGCACGCCCGTGAGCTGATAGTTTTTCGCCCCTGCTTTTGAGCGTTCTAGTTTGGTGGTAACGGCAAATGAGTCGTAAGTGGTGTTAAACTTGGTTTTGTCCACGCCTTGGGTGGCATACCAGTCGGCAAGGGTTTCTTTAGATCTGTCCACACGTTTGCCGTCTTTGTGGATGGCGTCAAATAGAGCTTGGTGGGTTTTTTCTTCATAACCCATAATTTGGGCGGCATAAAAACCACGGGCAGGCACTTCCCACACAGGGTTCATGGCGGCAGGCGTGCGGAAAAACGCCACGTCTTTGGCACGGGTTTTTGCCCATTTTTGCATGTGTGGCTCTAAGGTATAACAGTGGGGGCAACCATACCAAAAGAACTCACGCACCACGATGACATCACCAGCGATTTTCTCAGGGTTGGGCAGGACTTTGTAGTCTTGACCTTCAACAAAATTGGCATGAGCCATGCCAGATAGACCGACCGCCAATGCAAGGGCGGTGAATTTAAGGGCGTTTTTCATAAGAAATCCTAGATTGGCACAGTGCCAACAAATCGTTTTGGTAAAACCAAATATGGGTAAATAAAAATATCGCATAGTTTAACTTATTTTTGCCAAAATTGGGTAATAGAATTCTTAATCAAGCGTTGTATTATGTAAATTTTTATGAAATCTGCCTAAAATTTAAGCATTCTTAAATAGACAATACAAAATTTGCCAAAATCTGCACGAAAAGCAAGGGAAAAAGTGGTTAAAAACCGCCAAAAATGGTAAGATAAGTCAATTTATCATTTGGGATAGCTCATGACTGCACACACCACCCACAATGCCGACTTTGACGAAATTGGCAAATTTACCCGCCTTGCTGATGAGTGGTGGGACAGACAAGGGGCATTTAAGTCCTTGCACGACATCAATCCCTTACGCCTTGACTGGATAGAAGACCAAACGTGTACCTTTTTTGGTTCAAAATTAAATGGCAAAAAGGTGCTGGACGTGGGCTGTGGCGGCGGTATTTTGTCGCATTCTATGGCGGTGCGTGGGGCGGACGTGTTGGGCGTGGATTTGGGGGAGCAAAACCTGCAAGCAGGGCAGATTCATGCTGAGCGGACAGGCATGACCGACACGCTCGCCTTTCGCTGTGTGGCGATAGAAGAGCTTGCCAAAGAGCAGGCAGGAACGTATGACGTGGTAACGTGCATGGAAATGCTAGAACACGTCCCTGACCCGTCTGCGATTGTGCGTGCGTGCTTTGCCTTGTTAAAGCCCGATGGCGTGTTTGTAACGTCCACCATTAACCGTAACCCTAAATCCTACCTGTTTGCCATCGTGGGGGCAGAATATGTCCTACGCCTTGTGGATAAAGGCACGCACGATTTTAACAAATTCATCACGCCTGCCGAGCTTGATGACATGGCTATCAAGGCAGGATTTGCTCGTGATAACATGACGGGGCTACATTATAACCCTCTAACCAAGCGGTTTTGGCTATCCGATAGCAATGTGGACGTCAACTACATGATGTCTTTTACCAAAGGCAGTGGCAAGGGTCAAAGCCCAAAGGCGGTGGGCTGATATGACAAAGCTAAAAGCGGTTTTATTTGACTTAGATGGCACGCTCATTGACACCGCCCCTGATTTTATCCGCATCATCAAACTCATGTGTGCCAAGCACAATCACCCTTGCCCCACTGATACCGCCATTCGTGAGCAGGTCTCGGCAGGGGCTAGGGCAATGGTGCGTTTGATGTTTGGTGATGAGCTGGCGGACGTGGCGGACACCGATGAGCGAATGCTTGCCTATCGCCAAGAGTTTTTGGATTTGTACGAGCAGGACATTTGTGTGGATAGCCGACTGTTTGATGGCTTAGATGATTTGCTTAACACCCTAGAAAATAAAGGCGTGGCGTGGGGCATTGTTACCAATAAGCCTAGATATTTGGCAGAACAGCTTTTGGATAAATTAGACCTTACCAAACGCTGTGCGGTGCTGGTTTGCCCTGATGATGTGGTAAATACCAAGCCTGACCCAGAGCCGATGTTTTTGGCGTGCAAAAAGCTAGACACAGACCCCAAAAACTGCATTTATGTGGGCGACCATATCAGAGACATACAGGCAGGGCGAGCGTCTGGCATGATGACGGTGGCGGTGGGGTTTGGCTATATCGTCCCCGATGAAAACCCCCATGAGTGGGGGGCGGATAAGGTGGTGGATACGCCTGATGAATTGGGGCGGTTGGTGTTGGGAATGGTTTAAGCCGTTGCCAATTTGACAATGCCAATTTTAAAATGATGAAAATTTAACCGCTTTTTAATTTTTCATTTAAAATATGCGTACCACACACCTTTTAAATGAAAAATCTGATTGGTGCGTCATACGCACTTTACTGCCGTTAAGCAAGCATAAAATTATTTAAATTTAACCATATTTTAATTTTCTCTTAACAAAACAAATCAGTACCCAACCATGACGACACCAGACATTTTAAATTACACCCCAACCGCCAACAGCCTAGCCGACAAGATTATTCTAGTAACAGGGGCAGGAGACGGCATTGGCAAGGTAGCAAGCCTAACCTATGCCAAATGTGGGGCGACTGTACTTCTGCTTGGCAAAACGCAGTCCAAGCTAGAAGCGGTCTATGATGAGATAGAGAGCTTGGGACTTGCCACGCCCGCCATTTTGCCCATGGACTTAGAAAAGGCGAGCTTTGCCCAGATGAATGAGCTTGCGACCCTGATTCAAAAAGAGTTTGGGCGACTAGACGGCGTGCTACATAATGCAGGCGTGCTTGGGGCATTGACACCTTTGGAGATGTATGACCCCATTACCTTTGAGCAGGTCATACACGTCAATGCCACAGCCGTGTTTATGCTCACCCAAGCTCTGTTTCCACTACTGATGTCCGCCCCCAGTGGTTCGGTGGTGTTTACAAGCTCTGGCGTGGCAAAAGTACGACCCTTTTGGGGGGCGTATGCCTTATCCAAACAGATGATAGAAGGCATGAGTACCATTTTTACCGAAGAGACCAAAAACCACACTGCTTTGCGGTTTAACTGTATCAACCCAGGGGCGACTCGCACCAACATGAGAGCCCACGCCTTTCCAGGGGAGAATCCTTTGACCCTAAAAACACCCGAAGACATCATGCCTGCCTATGTGTATCTCATGACCGACATGGCAAGCGGAATAAAAGGGCAAGTAATACATTGCCAACCCAAATAACATCAGGGCGAGCGTTCGCCCTTTTTTGTGGGCGTACGTCTTTGTACTTGAAATTTAAACGAAAATTGATAAACTATAAAAATACCCAAATCCTAATCTTATAATCATTTAGCTTTAAAATACACCCATTGGCAGTAAGGTGCGTATCACGCACCAATAAGATTTTCTACTCAAAAGGTGCGTGGTACGCACCCTACCATACGACTTATAAGGTTGAGAGCAGGGTAAATTATGACAAAACATTTTGAGCATTCACATGGATTTATTACAACATTTATTTTTAATCGCCATATTGATATTGGTGTCAAGTTTTTTTTCAATTTCTGAAATTGCCTTGGCAGGGGCAAGAAAATTGAAATTAAAACTCATCTCCGAAGGGGGCGACAATCGTGCCGACAAAATCATGGATTTGCAAGAAAATTCGGCGGACTTTTTTGCGACAAGTCAAATCGGTCTAAACGCCGTTGCTATTCTTGGCGGTTCGGTGGGGGAAGGGGCGTTGCGTCCTTATTTTGCCCAGTTTATCGGACAGTTTTATCAAGGGCAATGGACAGAGAGCATCGCCTTTTTTACGAGCTTTGCGGTGGTAACGCTGATTTTTATCCTATATGCTGATTTGATTCCCAAACGCATTGCGATGATAAACCCCGAAAAGGTCGCCCTAGCGGTCATCAATCCCATGCTCGTGGTCATCAAGGTGGTCAAACCGCTTGTGTGGGTTATCAATGGCATTGCCAACGCCACGTTTCGCCTGTTCAAAATCAATACCGTGCGAGAAGAGAGCATTACCTTTGATGACGTTTCCGCCATTATGGATGCAGGGGCAGAAGCAGGTGTGGTGCTGCAACAAGAACAGCATTTTATTGAAAATGTCTTTGAGCTAGAAGAGCGTACTGTGCCGTCATCGATGACCGTGCGTGAAGATGTGGTGTATTTTACCTTGGGCGAGTCCGAAGAGTCCATGCGACAAAAGATAGCCGAGTTTCCGTATTCCAAATTTTTGGTGTGCAATGAGACCATTGACCAAGTCATCGGCTATGTCGACACCAAGGACATTTTGGTAAGACTGCTCAACAACCAATCTTTTGTACAGCTTAACGAATCTACCATTCGTAACGTGCTGATTATCCCTGATACGCTAACCCTTTCTGAGCTTTTGGATAAATTTCGTGCCAGTAAAGAAAAATTTGCGGTCGTCATCAACGAATATGCGTGGGTGGTCGGGGTCATCACATTGTCCGACATCATGATGACGGTCATGGGAGACTGGGGGTCGCCCATTGAAGAAGAACAGCAGATTATCCGCCGTGATGAAAATTCTTGGCTTATTGACGGTAGCACGCCCATTGATGATGTCAAGCACGCCCTTGATGTGGTGGAGTTTGAAGATTGGGATCATTATGAGACGTTGGCGGGCTTTATCATGTATCGCTTGCGAAAGATTCCACGCCCTGCCGATTTTGTGGTGCATGAAAATCTAAAATTTGAAGTGGTGGACATTGACCATTATAAGATTGACCAAGTGCTGGTAACTCGTCTGCCAAGTGATGTCGAAGAAGTGGCGGATAGGGACTGGATGTAGGGCGATATGCATTTTTGAAGATGTTTAAAAAGTATTAGGGCGGAATAATTCGCCCTTTTTTATGCAAAAATGCCAAATCATCACCGCATCAACCATGCTATAATATTTATTTCACATCCAACAGACTTAGATTATGAGCCTATCTGACATCTTGCACCATCGCCGTGCCGTGCGTGAGTACTTACCCACGCCGATTGACCCCAACATCGTCAAGGACTGCCTAGCCCTTGCCACACTTGCCCCGACCAGCTCTAATATGCAACTGTACGAGTGCTATCACATCACCGATAAAGCCACACTCGCCACACTCGCCAAAGCCTGCCTATCCCAAAGCTCTGCCACGACCGCCGACCAAATGGTGGTGTTCGTGATACGCCCTGATTTGCACAGACAGCGTGCCACATCGGTATTTGCCTTTGAGCGTGAAAACGTGCGTACATATAGCCCTGCTCATAAGGTGGACAGACGCATTAAGAAGTTTGACCATTATTATAATCGGCTCATGCCCCTGCTCTACACCCAAGATGTGCCACTGGTGGGGACGGCAAGAAAGGGCGTGGCGTGTGCCATCTCAAAGGTTCGCCCCATGCAAAAGGACGTCTCAAAAGATGACATTCGCATCGTCATGCACAAAAGTTGTGGGCTGGTCGCTCAGACGTTCATGCTTGCCATGAGTGAGCGTGGGCTTGATACTTGTCCCATGGAGGGCTTTGACGGGGCGATGATAAAGACCCTGCTTAGACTGCCTGCCACCGCCGAGATTAACATGGTGGTGTCGTGCGGTCTGCGTAGCGAGCAGGGTGTATGGGGCGAGCGGTTTCGTGTGCCGTTTAATGAAGTGTATCGGCAGATTTAACGCTTTGCAAGGTTGTTTGGCAACTCAATAAGTCCAGCACTAGACGGATAAAGCCATGTCTATGTGATTGCCAAAGACGGCAGGCACTTGGATAAATAGGGAATTGGCATACAGATAATCTTCCCCACTTTCATCGATGATTCGCACCATGCCCAACTGCTCTGCGGTTGGGTCGTCTAGCTGTTTGTAAAGTTTCATGGCTTCCAAACTGGCAGGGTAGTCTTTATTATTAATGCACAACAACCATTTCATGATAGTAACCTTTTGATTTTATAGTGAATTCTATTCAAAACACAACAAAGGTTTTTTCGTTCGTGGTGAGCTTGTCGAACCATGATAAGGAAAAACCGTTACCCTTCGACAAGCTCAGGGCGAACGGTTTTTTGTATGGTTTTGATATGAATTGAGTATATACTCAACCGCACCAATGCCATGATATTCGTACCAATGGATTTCGGCTTCATAGACTTCGTTGTTTATTTTGACAAGGCAAAAGCCCTTGCATTTTTTCCAATTAGTTCCGCCATAGGTCGTTTTAGGCGGTTAATGTCTCTGATAGCACCCATTTTGGCAAAGCAATCTTTACCAGTAATGGGTGGTATGATGTCAAAATTCATGGGTTATTTTACCATTTTTAAAGCGGTTTGGGTCTGCATTGTAAAACAATCACTCCCCATGCTTATCTTCAAATGCCTGATGTTCGGCTTGATATAACTTGCCCAGTCGCTCTTGGGTGGGTTTGTCAAGCAGTTTTCTGGCTTCTTTAAAAAACTCATTTTCTTCTTCTTTTAAATGGTGCAAGGTCTCATCAATAAGCTCTTGTGCTGTCTTAAAAAACCGCTCGTCCCCTGTTCGTCCATCGGACAGCACCGCCATCATCTCGTCCATCTCATGATGTTCAGCAATGGCGTGGCGAGAGAGTTCTAACCCGTCATCAAATGCCATCACAGGCACATACAGATGACGCTCTTCGGCGGCGGCGTGGGCTTCTAGCTCATTTTTTAGGGGAATAAAAGCACTTTCGGCTTTGGGGCGGTCTTGTTGGCTAATGGCACGTTGAAAATCTTGGCACAGTTTACGCTGAATGTCGTGATGATGAATGAGTGTGCTAAAAATGTCTGACTGGCTCATGGCTTGTCGCTCCTTGTGGTTGGTGTGTTGGTTATTTTAGTTGGTGTTAAAGTCCAATTTGAAAATTAAATTTAATGTTAAAAAGGCATGAGTTGCCCCATGCCTTTAATCCATCTATTAATACACAAAATCCTTAATATCACGAATGACAAAGTGGTTCGGCTGACCTTGTGCAGGGATAGCCCCGATGACCGTTGCCCCGATGACCTTTTTAAAGCGGTCAATTTTCTCTTGGGTTAGGTCGGCAGGATTGGCACGCCCGATATACACCTTACCATCGGCGGTGTGAAAGTAGAGCATGGCGTATTCTTTGCCTTGCACTGTCTTGCGCTCGGTGGTGAAATTGGTGATGTTGGTTAGTACGGTCGGCTTTTTGAGTTCGCCAACGGCTTGGGATAGAGCGTTGTTAAATGCCCCTTGCAAGCCGCCAAGCTCAGAGACGTCAATATTGACCGTTTGTCCGCCTTGTGTGGTGCTATATACGTTGGGCGTTGCGTTGTTGGTGCCGGTGGTGCTCACGCAGGCACTTAGGGCAAAGGTAGTTAGAGCTAACAAAGATAAGGCTTTGATTTTCATAATATTTTCCTAATAAAGGGAGTGTAGTATAAACACGATTATCATAACAAAATAACCCGCCCTTGACAACGCAAGCCCGCCCATCTGTACAAAACAGCGACATTTTAACATAAGTAATTACAAAAAAACCGCCCCATAAAGAGCGGTTCGGGAGACATAACACCCAATTATTTGCGTTTTTTACCGCCTTGTACGGCTTTAAAACGGGGATTGGATTTGCAAATGACAAAGGTGCGACCACGACGGCGAACCACTTGGCAATCTTCGTGGCGAGTTTTGGCGGATTTGAGTGATGATAGTACTTGCATGATACTCTCCTGTCAGAGCTGGAATAAATAACCTAGGATAAATAAAATGTTATAATATACCAAAAATAAGCAAAAAACAAGAGAATTGAGAATAATTCTTGTAAATTATCCGTATTAAAGGGGAGTTAAATGGTAAATTAAGATGACTGTAACACCGCAACCATATTTTTTAATAGGGTAATTTGTTCGTCCTTTTGGGTGAGTAGTTCATCTTTGTGGGTAAGGGCTAATTTTAATTTCTCATTTTCCAAAATTAGGGCATTGTCGCTATGATAATAATTGGAGCTGTGTTGGCTATTTTCACTAATTAAGCAAATGCTTTGGCGTTCATCACTGAATAAATCGGTCATGCCAATCCCAAACACCGCCGTAATCTGCTCCAACCTATCAAGGCTTGGGCGACTCTCGCCACGCTCTATCTTGGCATAGCCGTTTTTGGACAGTCCGAGCTGTTCTGCCATGTATTCTTGCGACCACTGTTTTTGCTCTCTAAATTTACGAATGTTGTCATGTAATGGCATGGCTTACTTGTCCTGTATGTATCCCTAAAAGTGGGTTTTTGGTGTTACTTGGGGTTGGTTGTGTAATATTAGGGATAGATTATAATAAGATTGCTAACATTTAGCAAGGGGCTTGTGGCTGTTGCTAGCTGTTTAAAATTATTAGTTGGGGCAAAATAGGAAGTTAAAAATGAACTTTATCGCAAAAACCTTTGGCGGATTGTCGTTGCAGTATTATATCCGCCATTTCTTATTTGGTTGTATTTTTTATGGCTTGATACTTTATATGCTGTTTAGCAAAGGCTTTCAAGCTGGCGATATCATGACTGTGATTATTTTTACGGTCATGCAGTTTCTGTATCCTTATTCAAGATTTGTTTATGAAAGTGTGGTGGATTATGTATTGGGCGACAACCTATTCATGTTTCCTGCTCCGATATACTTATTTTTCAAACTCATGACCATGATGTTGTGTTGGGTGTTTGCTGTTTTTATCGCACCGATTGGATTGGCGTATTTGTATTATTACCATTCCAAAAATTCCTGATATCAAAAATACCAAAATTTAATATTTTGGTATTTTTTTGAAAATAAAAACCCGCTAAGCCCAACGCCCAAATACCAAACTGCCATTCGTCCCGCCAAAGCCAAAGCTGTTAGAGATGGCATAATCCACGCCATTTACTGCCCTTGCCGTGTGGGGAATGTAGTCAAGCGTACAAGCAGGGTCGGGGTTGTCTAGGTTGATGGTGGGGGGCAGGGTTTGGTGTTGTAAGGCAAGCACGGTAAAGATGGCTTCTACCGCCCCTGCCGCCCCAAGCAAATGCCCTGTCATGGACTTGGTGGAGCTGACTAGAATATCCTTGCCAAACAGGCTCTCGATGGCACTGCTCTCCGCCACGTCCCCTGCGGGCGTGCTTGTGCCGTGGGCGTTGATATAGCCAATGTTATCTGCACAGATACCGCCATCGGTCAAGGCGTTTTGCATGGCACGTTTAGCACCATTACCGTCTGTTGGGGGAGCGGTGATGTGGCTTGCGTCATCGCTCATGCCAAAGCCGACCACTTCCGCCAAAATCGTTGCCCCACGAGCCTTGGCATGAGCGAGGCTTTCTAGTACCAATGCCCCTGCACCGTCCCCAAGCACAAAGCCGTCTCTGTCCTTATCAAAGGGGCGAGAGGCTCGGATGGGTTCATCGTTGCGAGTGGATAGGGCGTGCATCGCCCCAAAGCCTGACATGCCAAGCGGTGTGCTTGCCTTCTCGCTACCGCCCACCAATACTGCATCCAAGTCGCCATAGGCGATGAGCCTTGCCCCAAGCCCGATGGCGTGCGTGGACGTGGTGCAAGCGGTCGATGTGGCAAGGTTCGCTCCTTTTAGGTTGTGGCGAATGGCGATGAGTCCTGCAGGCATATTGACGATGGAACCTGGGATAATAAAGGGCGAGACTTTTTTTGCTCCATGTTCACGCAAGGTATCACGGCTGTTTTCAATGGTTTGTACACCGCCAATCCCTGACCCCATGACCACACCAAAACGCTCGCCATCTACATTGACAGGCAAGCTGTCACCCTTGACACATGTTATCAGGCCAGCATGGTATAAGGCCTGAGCGGAGGCAATTTGGGCGTAGTGTATGAATTCATCAAATCGGCGAATCTCTTTTGGGTTCAAAAATTCTTTGGCATTAAAATCCTTAACCAATCCTGCAATGCGAGAGCGAAATTCACTCATCTCACAGCCATCAAAATCAGGTATGGCACGAATACCGCTCACGCCGTTTGTCAAGTTTGCCCAAATGGTGTCCAAATCATTGCCCACAGGGGTAATCGCCCCCATGCCTGTAACGACCACCCGTTCGTGGTCGGGGCGTGCGTGGTGTGGGGTTTTGGCAGGGCGTGCTAATGAAGTCATGGCATCTTCCTAAAAATTTTGTTACAAATTGGCTTAGGGCGTGTTGAATATTGGTATTTGCAATGAAAAATAGGAAAAATCGCCCGTTTTTCAAGGAAAAAACGTAGGCTGATAGTCATTCTATCAGACAAGTTTTTGACGCAGAAAAACAATCCGACCACTTAACCATATAAGTTTTTAAGATTTTAACTTAACTTTTTAAATTAAGTGGTCGGATAGCCATTTTTCATGCAAAAATTGATTAAAATTGTCAAATTTTCATCTTATTTTTATAAAAATGTTATCAATGTTCAACACGCCCTATTCTAGCACGTTTTTACAAAATTTAAAGTTTACATTTGTATATTTTTAAAAATTGATAAAAAAGGGCGAAAAAATGAACCGACCCCCAAATCTTAGACATAAGATTAAAGGTTAGGTTGTTGCAA
>ERZ1023440.141-NODE-141-length-18193-cov-309.261716_pt1 | contig 18193 bp, 22 predicted proteins | sample MGYA00380520_ERZ1023440 | MGnify/ENA primary metagenome ERZ1023440 (study PRJEB33173, sample SAMEA4830335) | metagenome | study: EMG produced TPA metagenomics assembly of the PRJEB25223 data set...
TCTAATTTCTGCGATTTATAATTTTGAGCTGGGGTAGTTTGGAAAGAGGTCTGATGAAATTTTAATCATCTTTGGATAATCTCATAAACCCCCAATCATTCATTTTTATCAATCACATGACCCCATTTGGCATCATAATCCGCTTTTTGCAATTTATAAATTTCAAATACACACAGCTCATCACAGCCATTATCACAGCATTCATAATCTTCGGGCGGTTCGGGTGGGGGTGGAATGTCGTTTGGGATTTTAGATGCTGATGAATGGTCGCTCATAAGGGTCTCTATGGTTTTGAATAAATGGTTTTTGGATAAATGATTTTTGATAATTATTTTGATAAATGGTATTATACCCCCTATTTAAGCCTTTTTAAACTTTTTAAACAAATAAAAGCCACATCATGAACACCCAAACCGCCCTAACCCATGCCCTAACCGCCCTGCACCCCACGCACATAACCTTAGATAACGAAAGTCATATGCACGCAGGGTACTTTGACGGTAAAGAGGGTCATTTTAAACTCATCATCGTCAGTGATGAATTTGTTGGCAAACGTCTGGCGTCTCGTCATCAGCTTGTCTATGGTTTGGTCAATCCCTGTCTGACCACACAAGGCGGTACGGTACATGCCCTTGCCATTCACGCCTACACGCCTGATGAATGGGCGAGCCTATCATCCGCCCCAAACAGTCCCAACTGTGCCGGACAAAATAAATAATTCCAACTTTATCGCACTTACCAACATAGGTATCTTTATGAAAAAAGCACTCATCTCATTGGCGGTTGTCACTGTCGCTCTCACAGGCTGTGCCACCACCAACATCGCCCCCCAACACGTCAATCCTGCCAATTATCAAGGCTATGATTGCACCGTCCTACAAAGCGAAGTGGCTCGCATTAGCCAAACCGCCAAAGCCACCGAAAACCAAAATACCAAACTGTCTGCCACAGGTATTGGCATTGGTCTTGTGGGTGGTCGTGGCGGCATCTATCCATCCATCAGTGTGGGTGCAGGGCTAGGTGGTGGCACAAAACAAGCCAAAACCAACACCCTAGCCAAACTCTATGGTGAGCATGATGCCATGGTGGTTGCTGCTCGCCAAAAGGGCTGTGCTTTTGCCCAATACATCAAGATTTATGGCGAATGATTGACCCAGATTGGATTTACTTATCCACTTCATAAAGCAGATACCATCGTACTTAGGTACTTAGCTTGCTTTTTAACCTTATTTTTGGATTTGCTTTTAAATTGACCATCAAAATTGCATTTGGTTTAATTTGATTTAAAAATCATTAAAAATTTGCTATCATAGGCAAATTTTTAATGATGGTTTTTTATGGCAATCACACATCCCCAATTTAACCCCGTCGCCCTTGATTTGGGCTTTTTACAAGTGCATTGGTATGGACTTATGTACCTGCTTGCCTTTTTGTCTGCCTATATATTGGCAACTTATCGTGGCAAAAAACGGCGTGATTTTAGTGGTGAGATGGTCTCTGATTTGATATTCTTTGGGGCAATGGGCGTGATTTTGGGTGGTCGCATTGGCTATGTGATTTTGTATAATTTTGGCGAATTTTTGGCAAATCCTGCTTATCTGTTCAAGGTATGGGAGGGGGGCATGAGTTTTCACGGTGGTTTTGTTGGCGTATTGGTTGCCATGTTCTTTTTTGGGCATAAATACAAAAAACCTGCCTTTACCGTACTCGACTTTGTCGCTCCTTGTGTACCGATTGGATTGCTGTTTGGGCGATTGGGTAACTTCATTAATGGCGAACTGTGGGGACGGGTGTCGCATGGTGATTATGCTCATCTCATGCACTTTCCCCAAGCGGTGCATGCTGACCATGAGCTTATCCATGCCGACCCAAACCTAGCCAACATCGCCACACAAATGGGCGATTATTTGCTCCTGCCACGACACCCAAGCCAGCTTTATCAAGCCTTTACAGAGGGCGTACTGTTATTTATCCTCTTATGGTGGTTTAGTGCCAAGCCACGTCCACGTTATGCCGTGTCTGCTTTATTCTTGCTAGGCTATGGATGTAGCCGTTTTATTACCGAGTTTTTCCGCCAGCCTGATGTGGGCTATGAGTTGATTTTTGGATGGATGAGTAAGGGGCAATTATACAGCCTACCGATGATTATTGCAGGGGTGGTGTTAATGGCTCTTGCCCAGAAAAGACAGATTTATGATTGGCAAAAATCCTAATGCAAAAATATTAGGCGAATAAATTGCCCCTACCTATCCTAATTTAAAAAAATACGTATTTTGGCAATCAAAAATATCATTTTGACAAACAAAAAACCTTAGCATTTTTTAATAGGATTAAATTGGGAAATATTACATGAGTACATTTACCTTTGACGGTAAAAATTTTGAATTTCCGATTGCTGTCTATACCACGCCCCATTCGGAAAAAGCCCTATTACTAACCGCCATACTCATAAACCTTATCGGCTTTGGTGTGGCGGTGGGGGTTGCCATAATTACCCAAAACGCATGGACATTGGCGATATATGTCGTATTTGCACTATTGATAACGTCGGTATTATTATCCACAAAAAAGCCTGCCATGATATTACACACCGATAAGGTGGTCATAATAAGACCCATGCCACGGCATATCGCTTGGCAGGACTTGCATTTTTTGGAACAGACAATAACAAACCAAAACGGCAAGCAGTCTTTATTGTATTTTTATACCCTTGATAAAAATGATAAAGATAAGGAAAAACTGCTTATTTATCTTAACCCAAAAAATGTATCTTTTGGCAATCAAAAATATCATTTTGACAAACAAAAAACCTTAGCATTTTTTAATAGGTTTAAATTAAGAGATATTACATGAATACATTTACCTTTGACGGCAAAACTTTTGAATTTCCGATTGGGGTTTATGTTTATTTTGGGCGTATTGGTCTTATTTTTGCTGTATTTTTTCTACTGATTTCTTTATTTTTTGCAATCACTGGTTTTATCAGCAAAAATATGTTTGGTATGATATTTGGCATTGTCATATTTATCCTGTTTGGTGTCATGGCATTTTTATATCAAAAACCAAGACTGATATTATATCCTGACAAAATCGCTTTTGTAGAGCATGGACTTATCAAACCCAGATATTTATCCTATGAAGCATGCAAACTACACTTCCATGAAGTAAAACATCATGGTTCAGGTAAATTGATATATACATTAGCGTTTATTTATCAAGATGAAAAAGGTGATTGGCAACAATTTGCCAAAATGAATGCCACTTATATTCGCCTAAATGAGCATTATTTTGATACCAAAACCACATTGGTATTTTTTGAACAGTTGTTAGAGCGTGTTAAGCGTTGATAACATTTTTATAAAATAAGGCAAAAACTTAATTTTTTAAATCATTTTTGCATGAAAAATGACTAAATCTTGTTTTTCATCGTCAAAATCCTTGTTGATATTTCAATATCAACTGCGGACTTTTCCTTGAAAAACGTGCGATTTCCCCTATTTTTCATTACAAATACCGACATTTAACACGCCCTAAAAGAGAAAAACCCATGAAACAATACCTAGAACTCCTATCCCATATCCTAAACCACGGCACGGACAAATCCGACCGCACAGGCACAGGCACCCGCTCGGTGTTTGGTTATCAAATGCGGTTTAATTTGGCAGACGGCTTTCCCCTGCTCACCACAAAAAAAGTGCATATGAAATCAATAACGCACGAGCTTTTGTGGTTTATCAAGGGCGACACCCACGTCAAATACTTGCAGGATAATGGCGTAACCATTTGGGACGAGTGGGCGACTGCCGAACAGACGGCACGATTTGGCAGACAAGCGGGCGATTTGGGGGCGGTGTACGGTCATCAATGGCGTAACTTTGGGGCAACCAAAAACGCTGACGGCTCATATCAGGCGGACGGCTTTGACCAGCTTGCGTGGCTTGTGAACGAAATCAAAACCAACCCCGACTCTCGCCGTCTCATCGTCTCAGGCTGGAATCCGCACGAAGCGAGCCAAGTCGCCCTACCGCCTTGCCATACGCTGTTTCAGTTTTATGTGGTAAATGGCAAGCTGTCGTGCCAGCTTTATCAGCGTAGTGCGGACGTGTTTTTGGGCGTGCCGTTTAATATCGCAAGCTATGCCCTACTCACGCACATGGTCGCCCAAGTGTGTGGGCTGGGTGTGGGTGATTTTGTGTGGACGGGGGGCGATACGCATTTGTACCATAACCACTTTGAGCAAGCTAAACTGCAACTGACCCGTGAGCCGTTGCCACTTTGTGAATTACAATTAAATCCAAATATTGATAACTTGTTTGATTTTAAATTTGATGATATTAACATCGTAAATTATCAATCACACGCACGCATTAAAGCGGACGTGGCGGTGTAATTATCCCAATCATGACAACAAGCCCATATCGCCCATTATCGGCATGGGTGCTAGGATTATCATCAATGGCATTGTTTTTTGTCAATGCCAATAATCTTTGCACTGCTTTTGACGGTGTGCCATTTTATATTTATGAAATCCAAAGCTCGGGCAATGACGATGACGTGATTTTTAAATTATTGGCAATGATTGGCGTGATAGGCTCATTGATATTGGGATTGATAAAAAATAAATTCATCTATGGTATATGGGTATCGATATATTATGCCGTGATGTGGTTATTATTACAATGGATTGAAAGTGGGTCTGTATTTTATTTGATTTGGCATTCTATATATCATTGCCAAAATTGGGCATTGGCGGTATTTATTATCGGGCAGGGGTTGTTTTTGGGGATTTTGGGATTTGGATTTAGAAAACATAGATTTGACTGAATAAATAAAAACCCAATATTTTAACATACTGGGTTTTTATTGATGACATTTACACACTAATTGGCAAATTATTTAATGTCATCTTTACCAATCTTAAATTCCCCAACCAATTTACGCTCTGGCATGAGATAATAGCGATAAACTTGCTCTACGCCACCATTGATTATGGCGACTGCGGTTGGGGTCTTTTTGATTTCATTGATACGAAAGCGTTTGCCCGATTGGATATGAGCTTGAATTTGGGTTGGGTCGCTATTTCTCACCTTATTACCACATTGGTCATCTAATAACAGATTGTCAAAAATCACTTGATTGCCTGATTTTGTGATTTGCATTTTGGTACAGGGGTCTATCATTTGGTTGTGATATTTGGCGGTTGCTTGGGTGTATAATAAATCCGCAAGCTCGTTGGGTGTTTTGCCCTGCGTGATGCGTCTAAAATCATCATTGATTTGTGTGTTTAGGGTGGCAGTGGATTGGCAGGCGGTTAATGTCAAAATACCTGCGATAAGTAGAATTGCTTTCATAAGATGCCTTATAAATTGCTTTTTTGATACACACTTATTATAATAAAAAAAACAATTTTTGGAAGTCGTCATGCCCTTATTTTGTGCCACACACCCCATAAAAATCGTCCATGTGGTCGCCAAAGACCGCCAAAACTGTATCGGCAAGGACAATGATTTGGCTTGGCATATCCCTGCTGATTTAAAGCATTTTAAGGAAATCACCACAGGGGGCGTGATTGTCATGGGACGAAAAACGTTCGAGTCGCTCGGTCGCCCCCTACCCAATCGCACGCACCACGTCATCACACGAGATACGGCATGGACGGCGGACGGTGTGGCGGTGGCTCATGATTTGGCAACAGCTATCAATAACGCCAAAGCTGATGCGGTGCAACTCGGCAAAGATAGGATTTTTATCATTGGTGGGGGCGAGATTTACCGCCAAAGCCTAAGCATGGCGGACGTGCTAGAAATCACAGAGGTGGATTTGGACGTGCAAGGCGACACGCATTATCCTACCGTTACGGACGATTTTTGTGAAGTGTGGCGGTCGGATAGGCAGATAGATGATAAGAGTGGGATTGGGTTTGAATTTGTGCGGTACGAAAAATCGGTATGATTCTTGCATAAATTTAGGATAAATTGACAGTTTTTGTATTTAATAAAGGTACTTTATGAAACATCTTAGCCTGCTTGCCCTATTGGCAGTTGCCCTAACTGGTTGTAACGCCATGACTGCCACTGCCGACAAAGCGATGAACAAACAAAGCTCATTTTCCCAAGAGCCTAGCACTCGCTATCCAACTGTTGATGAACAAAAAGACAGCGAGCAAGCTAAGTTTGGTCAGCAGGCTTTTGAATAACACTAAAAATCCCCAATCATGGGGATTTTTTATACCATGCTAGAACTTAACGGTAGCACTTAGGCTAAAATTACGTCCCATTTGTGGCACAAAGGGCAAAAATGAGTTATGGATATACACCTTCTCATCAAGCACGTTATTAGCTCGCAAAGATAGGGTGTAGTCTAGGTTGCCCCAGTGGTTGTGATAGTCTAAGCCGAGATTGAGCAGGTTATAACCCTTAGTAACATTCTCAGTAATGGTGCGTGCCTGCATGGTAAGTGGGTTTTCAGAGTTATTATAGGACATTTTCCCATAATCTGGTTTGATAGCGATGGTTGATGTTGAAATCTTATCCTGCTCAAAGACATGGCTATATTCAGCATTGGCAGACCATTTATCACCAAAATAGCCTTGCCAACGCACACCTAGCCGCATGGGTGGCACCCGTGGGGCGTTGGTCGCAGGGCGTTCTAGCCAGTCATAATCTTCTTCACTTGGCGTGGTCGTACCGTTTTTATAGACATTAATGGTACGACTACATTCATTGTCAGGATCAATTTGACCCCACTCTTCGGGTGTTTTATCTGCACAAGTTAGACTGCTTGTGCCATCTTCATCATAGAAGCCATCTTCTGTAACTTGCATTTCTTTGATATCATCATCAAAATACACCCATTTTCTACCCGAATGTAATAATTTACCCTTGACAGGAGCTAGACTACCAATCTTACCACGCACCATATCACCAAACAATGTGATATCATGGTTAGGGTTGACATGGAAAGTCATCTCGCCTTCTAATCCGTAGAATTTGGCGGTGGTTTGGTTGTAACGGCGGATATAGAGATTGCCCGCTTTGGCGACATTTTCATTAAAAATATAATTATCAAAATCACTATAATAAGCACTGCCCTTATAGCTGACCTTATCACCCGTATGGCTAAGAGCTAACTCGTAGTTGTCCGATTTTTCTTTGGTTAGGTCTTTGTTGCCGTACTCAAATGAGTTGGTCGCCAAATGTTTGCCACTAAAATACAGCTCCATCGGGGCAGGCAAGCGTTCATTATGCGAATAAGTCGCAGACAGACGGTAATTGGGGGCGAACTCCCAACTTGCCGTACCTGCATAAGACACCGCACTTTGGGTATAGGGCGACAGGTCTGGGTGTTGGGGTTCTTTATTGTTGGTGGCAGATGAGTTTGCTATATGCCTTTGCAATTTCTCTGCCAACAGTTCATGGTCGTAATGAACGGGTGTTTTTTGGCGTTCATACCGCACCGCCCCTTCTAGGGTGAGATTGCCTTTATTAAAACTCTCTAAGGCGAATACGCTAAAATTCTTATTGGTGTGCGGCACAAGCAAATAGCGTGGGTCTGCCTTTGATGTATCACCATAGCTAGGCAGGTAAGGAACGGTAGCACTTGCCTTTTGGGTTTGGTATTGCACGCCTGCCATGCCCTTTAATGTACCGCCAAATAAAGATACAGGCGAATGATAGCCTTCTAAGCGTGAGTTAAAACCTTTATTGGTAAAAATCGCTGATGGGTGTCCACGATCAGCTATTGCTTTTTCTCTGATTTCATCATCTGTATTTGCCTCAATGCCTGTGGTGCGAGTGGGATTGCCAGGGTCTTTTTCATCATGAAAATAATCGGCATAAGTCAGCGACAATCGCACCTTATCCATGCCACGCACAGGGTTATTTAGCTCACCACGCAAATCATAGCGGTCAGTTTTCATGTCCACCCACGGACCTGAGTGGTTGTGGTCGTGGTCAAAGCCAAAGGGATTATCATGGCTATGCCCATGCTCTTCGCCATTGCTTGCCACTTTACAGCTATCAAAATGTGGCGTATTAACAATATCGTCATCATCCATCAGATGCGGATAGGCATTCAAATAATAACGCCCTGCCACCGCCCGCTCGGGGTTGTCAATAGCACTAACAAAGTGGGCAGTGCAACTGTCATAATGATGATTATGCCCCGGTATCCCATATTTATCCTGACGGCGACTGTATGACACGCCAATATGACCCTTATCGCCGATATAGGACACGCCCACCGTGCCAACGGTCGATTTGTTATGGCTATCAGGCAGATAGTCTAGCATGACATCAGACTGAAATTCTGGAACATCATAATCATCGGCACGGCGAGTCAGCCCTTCGACTCGCACCGCCACGTTTTGCCCCACGCCCATGTTAAGACTGGCTGTGGCAACTCTCTCATTACTGCCTGTGTTATAGCGTAACAACGTCTCGCCTTCGATGTTGTCCTTGATGTTACCCTGTGGCATACGGCTAGGAATCCGCTCGTCAACGACATTCACCACGCCTGCCTGCGACGCTGTGCCATACAGGAGCGTGCCTGCCCCACGCACCAGCTCCACACGGCTCGCTAGCAGGGTGTCGGCGGCGACCACATGGTCAGGCGATAGAGCAGACATATCAATAACGTCCGTGCCGTTTTGTAAAATCTTCACTCGCACCCCGTCCTGTCCACGAATGATAGGCTTACTCGCCCCACCGCCAAAGGGGTTAGAGTGAATACCCAGCTCGCCTGCTAGGGCGTTACCCAGCGTTGCCGAGCGATGTTTGAGCTTATCACGCCCCACCGTCATCTGCGTGCCGATAGACGGACGTTCAATATAAATGGTCTCATCAGCAAGCACCACCGTTGGCTCATCGCTCTGGGTCTCATCAGCATAAGCAAGCTGAGCACTAAGGGCGACCGCCACCGCAAGGCATAAGGGGGTCTTGCTTGGGCGTTTGGGTGTCTGATGATTAGTTAAATGATGATTAGTTAAATGATGACTGGATTGTTTTAACACAATCTTACTCCTGTTTACATCACAATTAAAATAGAAACATTATAACATAACTATTATAAATTGAAATATTATAACATGACAAAATAATCATCATTTAACAAAAAAAGAGTGTCCATGATAGACACTCTTTTACTTTTAAAATAAAACGGCTTTTATACGCTACTGCTGTGTATCGCTCTCATTTTGGGTTGGGCTTGGATTTTGGCTGTCGCTTTGGGCTTGGGCTTGGGCTTGATTTTGGCTTTGCTCGGCTTGTCTTTGGTCAATCTCCGCCATGCTTGTGGCAGGGATAAATTGCCCGTTATTCACGTCCGTTCCCCGTTCGGCGTGTTCGGCTTTTAGCGATTTGGCGACTTCGGGGGGCATATAGTTCTCATCATGCTTGGCAAGCACTTCACTGGCGACAAACGTCCCACCTTGTAACTCACCGGTTGCCACCACCCCTGAATTTTCGGCAAACAAATCCGGCAATACACCCCGATATGTCATCGGCACGACTGCTTTATAATCAGTTACTTCAAACTGGATATTTAACGGGTCATTGGGGTCTCGCTTAACCGAGCCTGCCACCACCATGCCCCCTGCACGGATACGCTTGTTTTCGGGGGCTTTGCCGGCAGTAATGGCGGTCGGATCAAAATAATAATCGGTCTGCTGACGAATGGCGTACAAAATCAGTCCGACTGCCACCGCCACACCCACCAGCATGGCGATGACCCACATGAGCTTTTTTTGGCGTGCGTTATTCATAATTTAACCCTTTGCCAGTGCTTGGCGTTGTTTGTTGGTGAGTTTTTTGGTCTGTGTGGACAGTTTGGCAATGGTCTTGGTGCGTTCGCTTTTGGCATACCAAATCATAAGCACTATCGCCCCAAACACTAAGGCATAACACGTCCACACATAAGCCCCATGACCATTCATGTGGATAAAGTCTGCTAAATTTTGAAAATACGGTGTCATTGCTTGCCCCTTTTGAGCTGGCTATTTTTTGGCATTTAGGTAGTTGGCTACCCATGCTTTGTTATGTTCACGTTGTAAAATCAAGGAATTGGTGCGATAAATGGCGAGACCCGCCACCATAAAATACATACCAAGCATCATGATAAGCAGTGGCACCCACATGGACGCTGGCATTTTTGGGGCGTTGGTTACGGTAAACGTCGCCCCTTGGTGTAGGGTATTCCACCATTCTACCGAGTATTTGATAATCGGCAGATTGACCGCCCCAACAATGGACAAAATCGCCGCTGCCTTGCCCCGATTTTGGCTATGTTCAAAAGCACTAAACAGTGCCATGACCCCTGCATACAAAAACGCCAAAATCAGCATGCTGGTCAAACGTGCGTCCCACACCCAGTACGTCCCCCATGTTGGTTTCGCCCAAATCGAGCCTGTCAAGAGACTTAGCACACAGCAGATAAAGCCAATCGGGGCGATCGCTTGGGCGACAATGTTGGCGGTTTTGATTTTCCACACCAAAAAAATGACCCCTAGCACACTCATGGCAAAATAAATACTCATGGCAAGGCTGGCGGTTGGCACATGGATAAAAATAATGCGATAACTATTACCCTGCAAATAATCAGGCGGAGCGAACATGAGTCCCCACACCGTGCCAATGCTTATGAGCACAAAGGCAATTAGGGCAAGCCACTTGACCCACGGCGAGAAAATCTTAAAAAATCGCTCCGTGCCAACGGTCGTCAAAAAACCCTGCCACAGACGATTAAAAAATCCTGCATTTTTGGCGGTTGGAGAATTGGCTTTTTGGGCGTTTGGCATGGCTCACCGTAACAATATCAATGGCAGTAAAATTGTAATGATTAAAATTGAGAGTAGGACAATAAATGGCTAATTATAGCATATTTTTGGCGATTGTCAGTAATTGATAAACCGCCAAAAATGACCGACTTGGTAAAAAATCTGTCAAATTCGCTCATTTTTAAAACAAATTTGTCTCATTTTACCCTTTTTACCCCAATAATTTTGACAATTTTAACAAATTGATGAAAAAATTAGGGCGTGTTGAACATTGATAACATTTTTATAAAATGTGGTATAATTTAATGCTTTTATCAATTTTTGCATGAAAAATGGCTAAATCTTGTTTTTCTTCGTCAAAAACTTGTCTGATAGAATAACTATCAGCCTGCGTTTTTTCCTTGAAAAACGGGCGATTTCCCCTATTTTTCATAGCAAATACCAATATTCAACACACCCTAAAATTTTGCCGATTTTGGTAAAAATGATTTGCCTTTTTTATCAGATTTGTTCAAAATATACGATTAACTTTTGATTTTAAAAAACAACCGAGAAATTCATGACTGACCGCCCCATTGCCCTTGATTTACAAGACATTCACAAAAATTATGGCTCGCTTGAAGTCTTAAAAGGCGTCTCTTTGACCGCTTATGACGGCGATGTCATCAGTATCTTAGGGTCATCAGGTTCGGGCAAATCTACCCTACTTCGCTGTATTAATTTATTAGAAAAGCCCAGTGCTGGCAAGATTTTTGTGGGCAATGAAGAGCTACAACTCACCCCCAAAAAAGGCGAGCTTACCGCCAAAAATCCCAAACAACTTGAAAAACTTCGCTCCGAGATTGGCTTTGTGTTTCAGTCATTTAACCTATGGCCACACAAGACCATTTTAGAAAACATCACCGAAGCCCCCATTCATGTGCTGGGCGTAACTAAGGCAGATGCCATTGCCGAAGGCGAACGCCTGCTTGCCAAAGTGGGGCTACTGGACAAAAAAGACGCCTACCCTGACAACCTATCAGGCGGTCAGCGTCAGCGTGTGGCAATCGCCCGTTCACTTGCCATGAAACCCAAAGTTTTGCTGTTTGATGAACCCACGTCCGCCCTAGACCCAGAGCTCGTGAACGAAGTGCTGGCGGTCATGCGTGAGCTTGCCAGTGAAGGGCGTACCATGCTTATCGTAACCCATGAGATGCGATTTGCCAAAGAAGTCTCAACCAAAGTCGTCTTTTTACATCAAGGACGTATCGAAGAAATGGGCACGCCAACCGAAGTGTTTGAAAACCCCAAATCCGAGCGTGTCAAAGAATTTATGGCGTCTCATCAGTAACGCCACCCATGAGTATTTAACCCCAACCTAACATAAGGATTGTTATGAACGCATTGACCAAATTCTCCCTAAGCCTGCTCACAGCCAGCACCCTAGTTGCCTGTGGGGGCGACAAACCTGCCGATACACCAAAGGCAGACACCACCGCCCCACAAGCAGGCGAAGGCAGAAGTCTAATCATCGCCACCGAAGCCAACTACCCACCCTTTAACAACCTAAACGCTGACGGCAAAATTGTCGGTTTTGACGTGGACGTCATCAATGCCGTCTGTGCTGAGATTCAGGCAAACTGTGATGTCGTGGCACAGGACTGGGACGGCTTATTACCGGGTCTTTTGACCAACAAATACGATGCGGTCATCGCTGGTATGTCTATCACGCCCGAACGCCAAGCACAGGTAGATTTCTCCGAGCCGTATTTTAGTAACACTATCGTGTGGCTCTCCAAAACGGACGGCTCATTTGACCCGAGCAACATCAAAAATCTGGTGCTAGGCAGTCAGCGTTCCACCACAGGGGCGGACTACATCACCGAGCGATATGACGGCAAAGACGGCAACCGTGTTCAACTATATGACACCTACACCAACTCTTATCTTGACCTAAAAGCAGGGCGAAACCATGCAGTCATGGCAGAGAAAGTCTCGGCAATGGACTGGCTAAAACAAGGCAATGACGGCTTTGGACTGGTCGGCGATGAGATTGACAACAACGACAATCTAGGCATTGCCGTGCGTAAAGGCGACACCCTAAAAGCTGACTTTGATAAAGCACTCGCCACCCTAAAAGCCAATGGCACCCTTGCCGAGCTAGAAAAACAGCACTTTGGCGATACTGCCACGCCCACGCCAAGCGAGACTGCCGAGCCAGTAGTTGCCGAGACTGACAACACCGCCCAAGTCCAAGAGTCTGCTACTACCGAACCTGCAAAAAGCGAATAATTTAAAACCACCCACCAACCAAAAGGTTTTATCATGAAAATCAAATACTTAGCTATCGCCCTAACCGCCCTTGCCCTAACTGCCTGTGGGGGCGACAAACCTGCCAATACCACCGCAGACACCGCCAATGCTGGCACCCATGACGGCAAAAAAGTGCTGATTGCCACCGAGTCAAGCTTTAAGCCATTTAGTTATTTGGACACCACCGGCAATCTGGTCGGTTTTGAGATTGACCTTGCCAATGCCCTATGCACCGAGATGAAAGCCGACTGCGACATCGTGGCACAGGATTGGGACAGCCTAATCCCAAGCCTACAAGCGAACAAATCGGACGCCATCATGGCAGGCATGTCTATCACGCCAGAACGCCTAGAAGTGGTGGATTTCTCTGATGCCTATTTTGATAACACGCTTATCCTAGTCGGCAAAAAAGGCGACAGCATCACCATTAACGACTTAGCGGGCAAAACTGTGGGCGTACAGCAAGCCACTGTCTCGGGCGAATATCTTGCCAAACATCAGCCTAATGCTACTGTCAAGGCTTATGATAAGCAGGACAATGTACACCTTGACCTAAGTGCAGGACGTATTGATTATATGCTTGCCGACTTCGTGCCAGCGTCTGATTGGCTAAAAACCGATGCAGGGGCGAACTTTGAGATTAAAGGCGAGCCGATTGATATTGATGATAAAGTGGGTATTGCCGTGCGTAAAGATGATGCCCTAAAAGGCGAGTTTAACACTGCTTTGGCAAATCTAAAAGCCAGTGGCAAATATGATGAGCTGGTAGCAAAATACTTTGCCACCACAGGGTCTGCCAGTGTTCCTGACAATGCTCCCACTTCTGCTGACACGCCTGCCCCTGCTGGCGATGCCGAGCCTGCGGATACAAGCGAGACACAAAATACCGCGGTGAGTGAGAGTACTAAAAATAGTTAAGCAAAATTTTTGAAAAATTGGTAAAATAAGCGTTTTGTTCTATTTTACCCATTTGATAAGGTTACCCCTTAACAAAGCAATACTTAAAATAGACAAGCAAGCCTTGTCTATTTTTATTGAACAGCCATCAATACAATAACCACAAAGACCGCCACACCATGTTAGAACTCCACGGATATACCGATTTACTTTGGCAAGGCACGATTTTGACCATCAAATTGGGCGTAACGAGCCTGATTTTTGGATTGATTTTCGGGCTATTGGGAGCAACTGCCAAGCTCTCTAATATCTGGCTATTTAAAAGCCTTGCCAACATCTACACAACGGTAGTGCGTGGCATTCCCGAACTCTTAGTAGTTTTTGCCATCTATTTTGGTGGTGACATCATCGTGTCGTTTTTTGCCAAAGAAGTCTTTGGTTATGGCGGACGGATTGATATTGGCAGTTTTTGGCCGGGTGTGGTCGCCCTGTCGGTCATGTTTGGGGCGTATGCTACCGAAGTGTTTCGCATGGCAATCCAAGAGATTCCCAAAGGACAGTGGGAAGCCGCTCAGTCGCTAGGCATGCGACCTGCTCAGACCTTTTTTCGCATTATCCTACCACAGATGTGGGTCGTTGCCTTACCTGGTTTGGGTAATTTGTTTTTAGTGCTATTAAAAGACACCGCCCTTGTCTCGCTCATCGGACTTAAAGATTTGATTTATTATTCATCTCGTGCCGCTCAGTCCACCCAAGAGCCTTTTACCTTTTATCTTGTGGCAGCTCTCGTTTATCTGTGCCTAACAGCGGTCGTTACTGCCTGTATCAGCTTTGGCGAATGGCGAGCCAATCCTGCCAAACGTTACGCCCAGAAATTGCTTAGACAAAAAACAACGAGGGCAAAGGCATGAGCTGGAACTGGCAAGCGATTATCACGCATTTTCCCGAACTTCTAAAAGCATCCATTACCACCTTGGAGCTTGTGGCATTATCCAGTATCATCGGGCTGATTTTTGGGGTGGTTTTGGCACTGCTTAGACTCTCCAAAAACCCTTTGGTGCAGGTTTTTCCTTTTTTATATATTTTCTTTTTTCGTGGCACGCCCCTACTGGTGCAGATTTTTCTGATTTATTATGGCCTCGGGCAGTTTAAAGCCATTCAAGAGAGCGTACTGTGGAAGCCTGTGCTTAGTCAAGCCTACTGGTGTGCCATCATCGCCTTTACGCTAAACACCGCCGCTTATGTCGCTGAGATTGTGCGTGGGGCGATACAGGCAGTTCCCCGTGGCGAGCTAGAAGCAGCGGACGCTTTGGGCATGTCGCCTGTACAGAAATTTACCCGCATTACCCTGTCCCGTGCCTTTGGGATTATGATACCCGCATACAGCAACGAAGTGATTTTTATGCTCAAAGGCTCGGCACTGGCAAGCACCATCACGGTCATGGACTTGATGTACGCCTCCAAAGTCATCATTGCCAAGACGTACCTGACCTTAGAGATTTATTTTGCCGCAGGTATTATTTATCTTATGATTTCATGGATAATATTGGCACTGTTTCGCTTGTTTGACCACTCATTTAATAAACATAAACGCTACAATCCCATCCAAAAATAACAAAAACGGCAACTTGGTTTGCCGTTTTGTCATCTCATTCTTTTATCCATCAAATCATTCATCAAAAATTTCATGGTATTTTGGAAAAATATGTGCCTCTCTGCCCTGACCTAGTATGTACGAGCTATACCGCTCCTGCTCTTCGATTTGGGGTAACAAATCATGAGTCTCCCCAAACTTATTTTTGGCACGTTGTAGCCACGCCTGATAAAATTTACCCTCCCACAGTCTTGATGGCAACACCATGACTCGCCCCTTTGTATCTTCGCTGATAATGATGGGAAATACTGTGTCCGACAGCATGCCATTTGGTAGATGTCGTCTATAAAACCATACGCTACTCACCGACAGCTCAACATTACCCAAGCTCTTTGGATAAGGCATGCCAAACACCCGAGAATTCTCCTGTGTCAGATGACGGGCATAAACCAACTGGTCAGGCTCTTTGGGCGTGGAACCTTTTAGAGCATATAACATCTCGCCATAAGCACGCAACTCATCAAGCGATGTCCGCCCCCTAGGGTCAAAAATCACCTCTCCGGCACAACTTTCTTCTCCTTGGCTAAAAATCTGATGATTCGCCCATATCAAGGATGCCCACACTATCCTACCTCGTCGATACAAGGTTGGCATGTGTGCAAGCTGACTGCCAAGCACGTCCTTTAACAGCCAATCTGGGGCGATGACTTGCAGATATTCTCTTTGGTTTGGTGCCAATCTGTTGATGACATCAAAGGCACCAATGTAGCTCTTTTTTTCTTCCCTTTTTGCCATCTCCTCAGGGGTGTATAAAGGCAATAACGACAACTCTACTTTATCCGCCAACACAACCAACGACTGCTCCTCTTGTATGTTGGCAAAGAAATTGTTTTCATTGACAAAGCCAGATGCATACAAATGAGCCATGTTTTGATTTAATTCAAATTCTAAGGATTCATAAATCAAAAGTGCGATGGTGGTCACCAAATGTGGTTGAGTTTTTAGCACCTCTGGTAAGTCAAACTCATAAAAACTGATGGGAAAAAAGCAAAAACCACCAATATGTCGCCTTGTCCGATAAGGCATAACCAACTTCAAATCCAGTACAGGCTTATGATACAACTTGATATGAATCATCAAGGCATCCGTCTTACCCATGTCTGTCGATACCAGCACGTCACAAGCACCGACCATACATGGCGAGTTGTCAGGGTTATTTTGCAACAACTCATTTAGCTTTATCAAAGGATTATCATCATCGATATCTACAAACTTGCTTTGCTTGGATTGAAGTTCGTATTTAAAGCAGGACGGCACCACAGGCTTACTCTCATAAATACTCACCAACCCCTTCGCCAGCATGGCACCCGCCACCTTAAAGGCAGACCGCCAAGGTTTTGGCAGTTTTTGAATGAGTTCATGATGGCTATTTTGTCTTTGCTCGGTAATCACAACTTTCGATGTTGGTTTTATCAGCTCATAAAACACCACAAGACTGTTGGGGCAATCCGAATCCAAGTCAAACAACATCGTATTAATCGTCATCATGATGGCATGATGGTCGTCATTAAAATTGGCAATAAATTGATATTCGATACGCTTTGGTAGTTTTGATGGCGACTGCTCGGTGAGTTGCTGGTAGTTGAGCCACGACAAAGTGCTTTTAAAAAGTTTGGCAAAGGTTGCACCAACGTAGAAATTAAGCAGATACAGCAATTTCTCAAATCCGTGATTTTCTGCGTATTGTTGATAGACTGCTTGATTTAGTTGATGGGTTTTTTTGATGGTTGATAAAGCACCATCCAAGCGAACAATGCTTTCAAAAGAATAATCAAAATCGATGTGCTTAATGTCATCAAAAAAAGCAAATGTATCATCGATGAGTTTTTGGTTTTTTAGTTTTGCCAAATATAAATAAGCCACTCGGTTCGGTTCTAAGTAAATACTGACCTCTTGGCTTTTAAAAATCACCCCCGTCATCGATTTGACAAAAACATCCAAACGATTTTGATGCGTCAAATGATCTTTGATGGCAAGCAGTGGCTGACAAAAGATATGCTCTCCGATTTGGGCAATCAAAGAATTTTCAAAGACCTTCTTCAAGGCAAAATCCGTGCCATGAGACTGATTTTTATCCCGAATGGCTTGCTGTGCTTCATCATAAGTAAGCCAAAGAATCGGCTCGTGGGTGTATCTTGCCAAATATTCCCCCAAATATGCGGCAAATGTCAAGCAAAGTGGGCGAAAGGTTTTTTTGGTAAATAGTGCATCCAAATCATATTTTTTTGCCAATTCATCCAAAAAATAAGCCATCTGCTCAATGCTATTTTCACCATAATCAAAGTTAATGGTCTTTATCAGCTCATAAAATGCGTTATTTTTGGGGGGTTGGTGCAAGCGTTCCAACAAAGTGGCGACTTGTGCGTTTGTACTGTTCATCGGTATGTCAAATTAATTGGTGTCAAGATTCATTTTATAAGGGCATATCATGATTTTAAAACCTTGTTAATATAAGATTAACAAGGTTTTTGGTTGTAAATTGCATAACCAAGCGATACCGCCATGACATACATCATGACGGCAATACCTAAAACCGACTCACAAGCCCAAGTTTCACTTGACTGCTGTCTGTGTGCTCA
>ERZ1023440.142-NODE-142-length-18164-cov-11.621459_pt1 | contig 18164 bp, 16 predicted proteins | sample MGYA00380520_ERZ1023440 | MGnify/ENA primary metagenome ERZ1023440 (study PRJEB33173, sample SAMEA4830335) | metagenome | study: EMG produced TPA metagenomics assembly of the PRJEB25223 data set...
GCTTCTACTGCCGCTTTTTCATCTGGATTGATCAAATTGTTGGCACTGACTTCAGTCAGTTTTGTTTGTGCATCTTTTGCCGCTTGTTCGGCAGCGGCTACCGCTGCTTCTGCCGCTTCTACTGCGTCATCTTTGTCGTTACTGTCTTGGTCATTGATCGCAGGAACAGTTACTGTTGCAACTTTATCCATACGTTCTTGCAAGGCGGTTTTCTCTGCGCTATCCGCTAGAAGATTTATCGCAGCTTGGGCTTTATCTTTGGCTTCTGTAACTTTGGCATTTGCTGCTTCTACCGCCGCTTTTTCATCTGGATTGATCAAATTGTTGGCACTGACTTCAGCCAGTTTATCTTTTGCTTCTTTTGCCGCTTGTTCGGCAGCCGCTACCGCTGCTTCTGCCGCTTCTGCTGCGTCATCTTTGCCATTGCCGTCTTGGTCATTGACATTCGGTATCGCTACTGTTGCAACTTTATTCGCACGTTCTTGTAAGGCGGTTTTCTCTGTACTGTCTGTTAGAGCATCTATTGCTTTTTGTGCTTCCGCTTTAGCTTCTGCAACTTTAGCATTTGCTGCTTCTACCGCCGCTTTTTCATCTGGATTGATCAGATTATCACTATTGATTTGAGCAAACATTGCTTGCGCTTCTTGCATAGCTTGTTCGGCTGCTAATACCACGTCTTGCGCTGTTTGGATTTTTTCCGCTTCGCTTTCGTCCGCATCCTTGATGCCATTATTATTAGCATCATTGACCGCAGGAACAGTTACTGTTTCGACTGCATTTGCACGTTCTTGCAAGGCGGTTTTCTCTGCACTGTCTGTTAGAGCATCTATTGCTTTTTGTGCTTCCGCTTTAGCTGTTGCAGCTTTATCGTTCGCTGCTTCTACCGCCGCTTTTTCAGCTGGATTGATCAAATTGTTGGCACTGGCTTCAGCCAGTTTATCTTTTGCATCTTTTGCCGCTTGTTCGGCAGCGGCTACCGCTGTTTTTGCTGTTTGGAGTTTTTCCGCCGCTTCTGCTGCGTCGTCTTTGCCATTGCCGTCTTGGTCATTGACACTCGGCACCGCTACTGTTGCAACTTTATCCGTACGTTCTTGTAAGACAGTTTTCTCTGCATTATCCGCCAGAAGATTTATCGCGACTTGGGCTTTATCTTTGGCTTCTGTAACTTTGGCATTTGCTGCTTCTACCGCCGTTTTTTCAGCAGGAGTAATCAGATTATCGCTATTGAATTGAGCAAACATTGCTTGCGCTTTCTGCATAGCTTGTTCGGCTGTTAATACCGCGTCTTGCGCTGTTTGGATTTTTTCCGCTTCGTTTTCGTCTGCATCTTCGATGCCATTATCGTTAGCATCATTGACCGCAGGAACACTTACTGTTGCAACTTTATCCGTACGTTCTCGCAAGGCGGTTTTCTCTGTACTGTCTGCTAGAAGATTTATCGCGACTTGGGCTTTATCTTTGGCTTCTGTAACTTTGGCATTTGCTGCTTCTACCGCCGTTTTTTCAGCAGGAGTAATCAGATTATCGCTATTGAATTGAGCAAACATTGCTTGCGCTTTCTGCATAGCTTGTTCGGCTGTTAATACCGCGTCTTGCGCTGTTTGGATTTTTTCCGCTTCGTTTTCGTCTGCATCTTCGATGCCATTATCGTTAGCATCATTGACCGCAGGAACACTTACTGTTGCAACTTTATCCGTACGTTCTCGCAAGGCGGTTTTCTCTGTACTGTCTGCTAGAAGATTTATCGCGACTTGGGCTTTATCTTTGGCTTCTGTAACTTTAGCATTTACTGCTTTTACCGCTGCTTTTTCATCTGGATTGATCAGATTATCCCTATTGACTTGAGCAAACATTGCTTGCGCTTCCTGCATAGCTTGCTCGGCAGCGGCTACCGCTGCTTTTGCTGTTTGGAGTTTTTCCGCTTCGCTTTCGTCTGCATCTTTGATGCCATTATCGTTAGCGTCATTGACCTCAGGCAAAGCGACAGGAGTAATTTTATTAATTTGTGCACTCAAACTGTCTTTGCTATCCGCACCGTTTATTGCATCATTTGGCAATTTACGCACCGCATCTGCCGCTATTTTACTTGCATCGACAAGTGCCTTATTTGCATTTTCAATGGCTTGTCTTTCCGCTATTGTGATTAATCCGTCCGCCTGAGCATCTAAAAGCACTTTTTCTACCGTATTTTGTGCCGCTTGCGCAGCTTGAACCGCTGCCTTAGCGGTGGCAATTTGTGTTTGTAGACTATCTGACACTGCATTATCATTGTTATTTTTATCTTTCACGGTAAGAGCAATGCCGCCAGCCAATAGTGGCGCGGCAATCCAAGCAGGATTAAAACTCGCAGCGACCATAGGAGTTTGTATAGTTGTCAATTGCTGGGTTTTTGCCACTTGTTCTGCCAATAGGTTTACAGAATCATTAACCTGCCTGCTTTCCGGCGTAAACGGATAAAAATTGCCGTCTTCTAAGCGTCCGATGATGGCGCTCTCCGATGAATATACGGCAGGGTCGTAATAATCACGGATAATCAAATCAGGCTGAGATACATCGCTACCTTCAAATGTAATCAGCAAATCATTACCCGAACGCATGGTTACGATATGTTTTGGCGCCAAACCTGTCGTTTGATCCAACAATTCATATTGCATACCTTTTTGTGCCTGAACCACAGAAGCTGCGGCCACTTTTGTTGTGATAGATAATGAATTGACTACTGATGAGTCCGTGCGAATATTGACAGTAATTGCCGCCATAATGATCTCCAATGTTTCCCAAGAGAATTAAAAAACGTCCGAAATTTAAGCAGAAAACCCGCTTTCAAATAAAGTATATCCTAGCCCAAAAATGTTTCAACACACAGAGCGACACATAAAGCGTTGCTCTACGTATTACCCTGAATTGGAAGAGGTTACACCTCTCCCACAAGATTATCCTCCCTAAAGGGAGGGGTTTCAACCAGTAAGGAAATTATGCCGCCAATCTATGCTTTCTCTGGCAATCGTCGACAAACGCGATTATTCTTTATTCACTCATCCTAACAGTTTAAGACAAATATCATGAAAAAAACCGCCCTCTTCTTCGCTGCCGCCTATATTTTGCAAGCCCAAGCCGCTTATAAAGAAGTTCCTAATGATTGGAGCCGCATTCAAATCCCCAGTTCTCATGCGCCGATGGCGGTCGGCAGCGCTTCCAACGGCTGCCAATTCGGTGCGCAAATTCTGCCCGAGCAAGGCATCGGCTATTTCGATATCCGCCGTTTTCGCAACCGTTTCTACGGTCAGCCCTCAACCATTGCCTTGGTGCAAAGCATGGGGCAATTTGTCTATCAAACGACCGGCGAAGCCATGCTGATCGGCGATTTAAGCCAGCCGATCGGCGGATTGATGAGCTATGCCCATGTCAGTCATCAAAACGGGCTGGATGTTGATGTGTATTTCGCCAGCGTACAACAAGGGCAAATTCCCGATAAAGACTATGAAGCCCCGACTGTGGTCGATAAAGCCAAAGGCATCATGAGATTAGAACGCTGGAAACCCGCTTACCGCCAAGCTCTGTATGCAATCGCCACGCATCCCGATACCGACCGCATTTTTGTCAATTCCATTATCAAACAGCATCTTTGCCAAACGGAAACGGACCGAGATTGGCTGCGCAAAATCCGTCCTTGGGGCGGACATGACGGGCATTTTCATGTGCGTCTGCGCTGTCCGGCAAACAATGAATTGTGTCAAAGTCAAAAACCCGTACCGGCGGGCGACGGCTGCAATGAGGGCTTAGACAAATGGATACGCGACCAAAGTAATGCCATTCTTAATCCTAAGCCGGCAAAACCGACAGCGCCGAAACCGCGCTCCGAACCGCCGCAAACCTGCCTGATGCTGCTGCTTGAAATGCAGAGCAAACCAGGCATGAGCAAATAGCAATTCCGGCTTTGCAAATAGGCAAATGCCGCTATAATGTAAAGCCCAATTTAATAAAGGAAACAAGATATGAAATATTCTTTCTTATTCGCTTCAGCCATTGCTGCGACTTTAGCCGGCTGTGCTTCATCCAATCATGGTGACAAAGCAGGAGTAGTCACACCTGCCGATGCGGCAAGCCCGAATCAGCAGGTTCCTACTTTTGAACAAGTCATACATTTAGCTTATCAATGCAGGGGCAGCGACGGCAAAGTAGCGCCTTTATTAGTCGCGGGTTACGGCATTGTGAATGGCGAGCCGGTTGCCGCTCAGCTGACAATTGGCGAATCTACATCTCCTGCCTTAGCATTAGTGAAAGACGCGCCGAATACCGATACCATCAACACCTTTTTCGGCAACGGCGTGACTTGGACGACCGAACGCGCCACTTTGCAAAACATCGGACAAGCACAAGGCATCATGCTTACTCGCCGCCAAATGATCGAAGTCAATGGCAAACAAGAAGAAGTAGACAACATCATGCTCAAAGATTGCTCAGTCGATCCGGCGGCAACCCAAAGCCTCGTGCAACAAAAAGCCAATTAATAAGCTTTACAGCAATGATACAAAAAGGGCGTTTAGCCCTTTTTGTGTTTATGAAAGTCTTCTTTTCACCAATTGCCGCAAAAGCCTTGTGCTATCATAGCCACCCCTCGCAGGCTGAAACCCTGCCTTTATTATTATCTTGATGAGTCTGCCATGCATCTAATTCGCCATACTTTTTTGCTAATCGTCTTTTATATTTTGTCTGCTTTCGGCGCTTGGGCGCAGGACATCGCCCCTTTTAAATCCGTATTCATTCCCGAGATTAGCCAAACACCGCTGGAACAAGGCTATCAAACCGATATCCGCATTGATATTCCTACAGGCTACTATCTCTATGCCGACAAATTGCGCCTTGAAGATCCTGCGCTTGATGACATGCAGCTATACTTCAGCCCGAGCAAGGAAAAACAAGACCCCTTCTTCGGACTGGTACAAATCTATGACGAGCAACATCCTGTTCTGATTAAAATTCAGCATCCCCATCCGCAAGACAGCTTCACGCTGCACGCCCAAGGCTGCCAAGACGGCGTCATCTGCTATCCGCCGGACAAATGGCAACTCTCTCTTGCCGCCGGCAGCGACATTGCCGCCGCACCTGTCAGCAATAAAGGCTTTTTGCAGCAACAAATCGCCGCCAACTCAGCTTCCACCGCAGCTGCTTCGACTACTCCGTCCTCAAGCGCGGCAAACCCCGCTGCCGCCGCAACGCCTGCCGCCGTCCCGCCCTCCGGTCAAGAAGACGCGCTCGGACAACGCCTTGCCGCCAATTATTGGCAAACCCTGCCTTGGCTGCTGCTCTTAGGCATCGGGCTGAGCTTTACCGCCTGCGTATATCCGCTGATTCCGATTGTGACCAGCCTTGTAGTCGGCAAAAACAGCAGCAGCGCCAGAAGCTACACCCTCATCAGCCTCTACGTGTTGGGCATGGGCTTGGCAATGGCATTGCTCGGCGCAGTATTCGGACTGTTTAACCAACTCAATCTGCAAGCCGCCCTGCAAAAACCTTGGGTCATCCTCATCGTCGCGGCATTTTTCGTGCTGCTCTCGCTGTCCATGTTCGACGTCTATACCCTGCAAACCCCGCGCTTCTTACAGAAAAAAATCGACCGCATCAGCCGCAAACAAGAGAGCGGCTCCGCCCTCGGCGCAATTATCCTAGGCGCATTATCCATCTTAATCGTTAGCCCCTGCGCCACCCCCGTACTCACCGCCTTACTCATCTACACCACACAAACCACCGCCGCCCACGGCGCGCTTGCCCTCTTTGTCTTCGGTATCGGCACCGGTTTACCGCTGCTGCTCTTTGCCGGCATGCTGCGCCGCTTTATGCCTAAAGCAGGCAATTGGATGATTGTCATCAAACAAATCTACGGCATTATGATGCTTGCCATCGCTCTATGGCTGATTACTCGCATCCTGCCGGCACTGTGGGCATGGGGCTTATGGGCATTATTCGCGCTGGCACTCGCCGTCTTCTTTGAGGTGCAGCAAGGCAGTGCCGCCGGCAAAGCCCGACATCTCTTTGCTTTTTTACGCTATCTCGCCCTGCTTGCCGCCTTTATCGCCGCACAAAACGCCCTTGCGCCCTCCTCATCTGCGCATCAAGGCAATCCGCAAAACTATCATGCACCCTTTGTGCAGCTTAACGATGCCGCCGCGCTCAAACAAGCAATGGCGGACAGCAACCAGCCCGTGATAGTGGATTTTTATGCCGACTGGTGCGTCGCCTGCAAAGTCTGGGAACGCGACATCTGGCAAAATCCCGAATTTGCGCAAAGCCTCGCCCCCTACCGCCTGCTAAAAATAGACGTTACCGCCTATACCGAAGAACACAAAGCCCTATTTCGCGAAATGAACCTTGTCGCGCCGCCGGCAGTCATCTTCTATCCGCCGCACAGCCAAAGCCTCGCCGCCGATAATGGGCGCATCATCGGCGAAATGCGCGCCAAAGACTTTAGCGCCTATTTGGCAAACAAAGAAATAGCGATGCAATAAATACAGTACCTTAAGATCAAAATGGGATTTAGAGATGCACATTTCGTCAGGAGAAGTGCTTGGCATAATCTCATGTTGACCTTAAGAGACTATAGTAGATCGGATACTCGTATCCGACATTGCTTAAACCATAGTTCTCGGATTCAATCCGACCTGAAAAAATAAAATAACGCGGCGTGTATCAAACTGCCTGGACAATAAGTTGCCCACGCAATCCTTACTAACGCGGTTCGTTGCGGGCAAAAATACGCAGATAGCGCAGGCAATAAACGATAAAAGCGACAGCAATCGCCACGGCAGGCAGGCGGTAGATGCCGTTTATATTCGGATCAAAGGCGGAATAGATGCCGCGCGCGCAGGCGGCGATAAGCAGCAGCGTGAGCGCAAGGCGGATATCGCTATGAAAATGCAGTTTTACGCCGCTGTGTCGCTGTCCCGCAATGCTGATAATGGTCAAAATCATCAACAGATAGACGGCGATTGCCAAAAAATGCCGCGCAAAACTGCTGTAAGCCGGTGCCAAAAGCAGTACCGCGCCCAAAGCGCTGTAACCCAGTGCCAAACTTAGGCTGACGGCATAATGCGCGCGCACATAGGCAAAGCGCAGTAGGCGCAGATGATGAAAATCATGCAGACGGGCGATAAATGCCGTGCCTGCCGCCAGATACAGCCAGCCTTGCACGCTATGGCTTGCCGCTAGGCTGGATGCGGTCGCCGCCGCCAGCCAAAAACAGGAAAGATTTTTATAATAAGGATTGGGGATAAAACGTTCGTCCAGCCGTCCGCCGTCTTCCAGGGCTTGGTTGCCGATTGCCCGCGCCACGCGAAAATTGATAATCGCGACTGCCAGCAGCATGGCGTCCACGCCGGCATGCAGATAGCGTCCTTCACCGTTAGCGGCATAAGCTATCGCCAGCGCGATAATCAGACTGAGACAGAATAAGAGGCTAAGCTGGCGGCTGTCTTTATTACGCCAAACAAAAGAAGCGGTTAAGGCGAAGAGATAAACCCAAAAGGGCACAATCAGCCATGCGCCGATGCTTAATTGCCACAGTCCGCACAAAGCGATGCCCCATAAAACGAGCAGACGGATGCTGTGCGCGTGCAATTTGCGGCGGTCGTCCGTCCATTCGGGCAAGGCGGTCAGCAGAAATCCCGCAAATGCCGCGCCGCCTGTCAGATGAATAAAGGCAAAGGCGTGCCAATGCAGGGGAAAATGTGTTGCCTGACTCGGTAGAAAACTGAGTGCCAGCCAAGGCAGCAGGGCAATCAGCACGGCAAAGCTAATCAAGGGGAAAAACAGGCGGAAAGGGTGTTGCAGGCTTTTCTGCCAATAATGATTCATGATTTATCCTCGGCATCGGATAGCAGGGGAATTTCCTCACCGCTGCGGATATGGGCGAAAAAGGGGCTTTGCACTTGGCGGCGTATCCATGCTTCATCGCGCGCGGCATAGGGCATATCCAAATGCAGGCTTTGCAGCGCGGTGGCGGGTTTGCCGTCCAAACGCAGAATGCAGCTGCCCAGCAAGACGGCTTCGTCGCGGTCATGGGTGACCAAACAGACCGCCATGCCGGCACTGATTTTTTCGGCAATCAGCTGCTGCAATTGGCGACGCAATTGATGGTCAAGCGCGGAAAAGGGTTCGTCCATTAAGAGCAAATCGGGTTCGATAATCAGCGCCCGCGCCAAGGCGATGCGCTGACGCATACCGCCCGAAAGTTCATGCGGATATTTGGCAAAATCCGATGCGGAAAAGCCCAAACGCTGCAATAAAGGCGCAATTTCGGCTTGCCGTTCGGGCGCGACAATCGCCACATTTTCCAGCGCATTACGCCAAGGCAATAGGCGCGGTTCTTGAAATAAAAAGGCAAGCTGCTGAAAATCATGGCTGATACTGCCGTTTTTCAGGGTTTGCAAATCGGCAATCGCGCGCAAGACGGTGGTTTTGCCGCAGCCGGACGGCCCGACAAAGCAAAGACATTCGCCGCGCGCAATCTGAAACGACAGATTGTCGATAATCGGCGCGGTCATGAGTTCTATACTAATAGCGTTAGCGATAAGCATCTTAATTTCCCCGACTGCGGACAGGCAGAATCCAACGCTTCAGCGGTTCTAAGAGCGCGTATTCTACAAACATAATCAATGAGATGATGATAATCACATAAGCCATGACGTCGGTGGTGTCCAACATCGCGCGCGCACTTGCCAATGCCGAGCCAATGCCTTGATTACCGCCCAAAAGCTCCGCCATCACGGTAATTTTCAAACCCGAACCGGTGGCAACAATCAAAGCCGGCAGCAATTGCTGGCTTAAATGCGGCAAATACAATTGCTTAAGGCGTGCCGCAAAAGGCAGACGATACACTTTCAGCATTTCTTTCAATTCTTCGCTCATGCTCATCATGCCCATCATCGCCGCAGCAAAGAGCATCGGCAACACCGTGATCGCTACTGTGAAAATTGCGCTGGTCGAGCCCATGCCGAACCAGAAAATCGCCAGTACAATCCAGACAATCGGCGGCATACCCAGCAACAGCGTAATCAAAGGACGCAGCAACAGCGCTAAAGTGCGGCTCATGCCCGCCAATAAACCGCCGCTAATGCCTAATATGATTGCCAAAGACAAGCCGTAAGCGCCGTGATACATCGTTGTGGCAATGGTTTCCCGCCCTAAGGTTTCCTGCAAAATGCCGAACACGCGCCGCAATACATCTAAAGGCGCCGGCAAAATCAGCGCGCCCAAATGCTCGTAAGACAAATGCCACAGCGCAAACACGCCGGCAATCGTGGCAAGGGCAGGAAAAATCCCCCACACATAAGACAATGCGCCGCGCCATTTGCCGCCCTGCTGAATCTGTCCGCGCTCGATAATCATGACAATCCTAAGCTAAATAAGTCGATTTATCATAAATGATAACATGTTTTTCAGCACTTGATTTATATCAAGTGCAAAATAGATTCAAATTATTTTTATTGAAATAAAAACCTTTTAAAGACTATATTATTTTGACAATAATAAATCCACCGTCTAATCGATTGACTTTTCTTTTTTAGAATGCTAAAAATATTATTGATTATTAATTTCAAATTTAATATGGAGAATGAATATGTTTAAGAGATTACTGGCAACTTCCTTGGCTTTCAGCCTGTTTTCCTTATCGGCGCAGACGACAGGTGAAAGCTACACCGCGCTCGTCGAGCCGAATTATCCGCCTTTTGATTTTTCCGATGAAAACGGCATTCCCATCGGCTTTGACGTAGATATTTTAAAAGCAATTGCCGAAAAACAAGGCTTTACCATAGAGTTTATTGCTAGACCCCCAAATGAAATCATCTCAGGACTTGAGTCAGGCAGCCATCATATCGGCGCGGCGGGTTTTGGTGAAGACGAAGAAGGAAATAATTTGGTTTCTGACCCCTATGCTTATGCTCATGATGTGGTCATGACTCAAACTAATTCGCAAAAAATCACTCATTTTGCCGATTTAAGCCATTTAACCGTCACCACGCAAGATGACACAAGTTATGCCGAAGATTTGCTGACTTTATTCGCCGATGATAAAAGCAAACTCAATCTGCAAAAAACCAGTTTTCTCGCCTTTAGAGAATTTGCAAGAGGTAAGGCGGAAGCTTTATTAGGCAGCCGTGAAACAAGCGAATATTATGCCGCACAATTTCCTAATTTGACTTTCAGTATTCATGAATTAGAAGGTGCGCGTTATAAAAAATACAAACTGTATTTCATTATTTCGCCGCAGCACGCTCCTTTGCGCGATAAAATCAATGCCGGATTGCAGCAATTGATTGATGACGGCAGTTATCAGAAAATTTATCAGCAATGGTTTAAGCGCGAAGCAGAAATCCCCCGCTAAGCGCTAAAGATAAGGAGTAAGTATGAGCACAATTCAAAGACTCGGCAGCAATCAACGTTTATCGGAAGCCGTAGTGGCAAAGGGTTTTGTTTTTCTCTCCGGCATGGTGCCGGAAAGTCTGGATGCAAGCGTCAAAACCCAGACAGAAGAAGTTTTAGCACAAATTGATCAATGGCTTGAACAATGCGGTTCGGATAAAAGCCATCTGCTGGAAGCCACTATTTTTTTAACGGATATGGCAGATTATGATGAAATGAATGCTGCTTGGGATGCTTGGGTGGATTCAAACAATGTGCCTGCGCGTGCCTGCGTGCAAGCCCTAATTGCCAAACCCGAGTGGAAGGTAGAGATAAAAGTATCTGCCCTGCAGAAATAAGACGCAAACTATCGTCGGAGAAGTGGAAATTAGTAAAGGCGGCAAGCCGCAGACAGTACAAGAGTGCACAGCAAGGCGAGTCAAGTCCTTCATACTTTTCAATTCTTCGACTCTCTCTAGCCCAAAGACTTAATTACTGCTGCGCTTAAGCATATCTCATATCAGAGAAAGCTTAAGCGCAGCATTTTTCATGTTTGCATAAACTATCCTCAAAGAAGCCGAAAAAACATACAAAACAAGACTATGCTCAGTAGTTTTTAACTCTCCAAAACAGCCCTTATTCTCCGCGCAAATAGGCTTTGTCGGCTTGCACAAAGGCGAGCAAAAGCGTGGCAAGGGCGGGATAGACTTTGGTTTTCAAGTGCAGTTGTCGGCAGCGCACTTCCCATAGCGGCAGCCAATTAAGCAGGGCTTCTTCGAGAAAGCAGGCTTGTTCTGCGGCGGCGTTTGTCGGCGCTTGCCGTTCTGTTTGCAGCCAATGGGCGAAGACCGCCAGAAAGACCGCCAAATGGTCGGCAGGTTCTTTGAAATCGCTATGAATTTGCAGTTGCTGTTCTCGTAGAAATGCACGCATGCGCTTTTCCGCATCGCCGTAGAGTTTTTTATCGGCTTCCACATACCAAGAGGCATAAGGTGTGGCGCAGTAGTCGGCGGCGAGTAGGAAGGCGGCGGCAAAATCCGCCGCGATTTCCAAGCGGCTGTCCGGCAAACTGAGGGCTTCATTAAGCGCTTGCTGCATGTGTCGGCTTTCTTGCTCCAGTCCGCAGGCTGCGAAATGTTCCCAGAGTTGGGCGGCGGCAGGGCTTTGGTAGCGGACTAAGTCCGCCGCGCTGCGTTCGACGGCTAACCAGTCGGCAAACCATTGGTAGATGAGGGCGCGTTGCGCGGCGATGAGGGAAAAGCTGTCTTCAAATGTTGTATGCGGTTTGTTGTCGTTCATGTGAGTGGATTGGATTTTGACAGAAAACAGCGGACAGATGCCCGCTGTTATGTTGCGATTAATGCGGCTCTACAACCTCGCCTTGTAAATTCACATACGTCGGCCCGCCGAATGCAGTTACCGCCGGCGCTTCGCCTGTGTATTTTTCAATTTCCACGAGGCAGGTGTTGGCGCTCGGTCCTTGCGAGAGTTCGGAGGCGGCGATGTCGATGGTCAGGGTATTGGGGTCGCCGTAGGTATCCAAAGCGCCGATTTCCGCGCCCGTCGGCCCGTACCAAGCGCCTTCTTGAATCCGCACGACATTGGCGGGGAAGTCGTCCGAGACGACTGCGCCGGCAAGCAATTGTCCGCGGTCATTAAAGACGCGCACCAAATCGCCGTTTTGAATACCGCGTTTTGTGGCGTCTTCAGGCGAGATGTAGATGGGTTCGCGTCCTTGCACGATATAGATGGCGCGGCGTGTTTCCGATTCGCAGGTTTGCGAGTGCAGGCGCGTGTCGGGGTGTGCGGATTGCAGCCACAGCGGGTATTTGTCGGATTGGCGTCCGCCCATCGAGCGTTCGGTTTTTTCCATCCAAATGGGGTGTCCTTTGCAGTCGCTCATGCCGAATGAGGCGAGTTTGCGGCTGTAGATTTCGATAAATCCCGAAGGCGTGCCCAAGGCATTGACTTCAGGGTCTTCGCGGAAGTCGGCATGGCGTACCCAAAGTTTGCCTTCAGGGAAGAGGACGTAGCCTTTTTGCCAGAATTCCTCAAAGGGCGGGATGTGGAAGTCTTTGCGTCCGTTGTCGGCGCGGCATTCTTCGTAAAGATGCTCGACCCATTGCATTTCGTTCATGGCGCGGCTGTATTCTTCGTCGCGTCCCATGCGTTTGCAGAATTCGCGCCAGATGTCGAAGTCGGAGCGCGAGTGATAGAGCGGATCGACCAGTTTTTGCATGGCGATGATGCCGCGGTTGCTGTAAAAGCCGTAGGCGTCGATGTCGTTGCGCTCGTAGGGCGTACAGGCGGGCAGAACCAAATCCGCAAAGCGGCAGGTTGCCGTCCAGTTGTAGTCCACCGCGACGACGGTTTCCAGTTCCAAATAGGCTTTTTTCATGCGGTTGCGGTCTTGATGGCGATGCCATTGGTTACAACCGGAAAAAATTGCCATTTTATACGGCGGCAGTTTGACGGCATGTCCGTTGAAACGGATTTCTTTGCCCGGTTCAAGCAAGGCATCAATCACGCGCGCCACAGGAATGGTGGCGCTGTAGCCTTGGTAATTGCTATTGTCATGGCGCGGTTTGCGTCTTGCTGCCATTCCAAACCGGTCAGCTCGTCTTCTTTGCTTTCATTGATGCGGATATTGCCGTCAGCGGTGGCGAAATCCTTATCCAAAATCGCCGCAGCAATATTCAAGCCGAAATTGCTGTATAACACCCGTCCGAAACCTTTGTTTTTACGCCACAAATCCAGCTCGATTTGCACCGCATCGCCTTTGGATTGCAAGACCTTCACCGGCGTGGCGATTTCCAAAGCGCCGATATTCTTGCCTAAAGCCTCGTCGGCAAACAAATCCTGCGGCGAGACGCTGTAATATTCCTGCTGATTTTCAAGCGTCAACCCGTGTGCGGCAGACACCAAAGTATCAAATAAAGGATTGTGCGCTCCTTTCATATCGAGCAATTGATGCGCGATGCCCTTATGGCAATCGATACAGCTGGTATTGTTTTCCGCCGCGCGACGCATCACCATCTGCGAAGTCACCCGCATTTTTGAGAAATCCATGCTGTCGTAATCATGACAATTGCGGCACTCTTTCGAAAGAAAAAAATCGGCATCATGCCGAAAACCATAAAGTAAAATATTTATCGTATTTAAATTATTATGGCTAAAAAAAGCCTTGTCAAACATCAGACAAAGAATTTTTTGCGCGAAAAATCCTTGTCTTGAAATCTTTAATCAATAACAATGATTTATCAATAAGAATGAAAACAGTCTCATATTTCATAAAATATTTCCGCAATCGGTGCTGAAAAGTAGTATAATCAGCCCTCGGAGCACATTTTTACATCATGGAGCATACAATGAGCGAAACTAGCAATCCGGAAGAAGTGATTAACTGCTGCTGCGTAGAAATCGGCAGCATCATTGACGGCAGCGAATGCCTGGTAGAAATCGATCAGCATTTTGCCGAACAGGCGCAGGCGCAAGCTGCGCTCGATTTTCTCACCCAAAAAGCCAGAGCCGCCGAAAGCGAGCCTTGCCAAATCAGCAGCGAGATTCAAGCCACAGAGGAAGGCTACCGATTGAAAGCCGGTTTCGCCTTTGCCTGCCAAGCGGAAGCCATGATTTTCCAATTAGCTACGCGCTAAGGCGCCGTTCAAGCAAAAAATCCCACATGCCGTGGGATTTTTTTACGCCTGAATTATCTGAAAATCAATGGCATCTGCTATCGTCGGAGAATTGAAAAAATATTACGGACTTGGCTCACTTTGCTGTACGCTCTTGTACTGTCTGCAGTACCGCTGTATTGTGCTACTTTTTCACTTCTCCGACTATATGATTAATTATAAATAATATATGGGGTCAGAATGTTCAAAACCATTTTTTAAAAATAGTTTGATAAGTTCCATCAGCTTTCATATCTGTCAAGGCTTTGTTTATATTTTCTACTAATTGAGAATTTTCTTTATTCAATAAAAACCCATAATATTCCTGTGGGTAATTATAATCAATTGAAAAATACAAAGGAGTGTTTTTATCAGAATATTTCTCAACAAAATAAGGTATTACAAAAGAGTTGCTAATTGCTGCAATTGTTTCATCTTTGATTACATTTTTAATAGCAAGCCAATCACTACCTGTATAGTGGATGTCTAATTTTTCACTTTCTTTGTAGGTGTGTAATATATTATAAAAACCATCCATAGGGCTGTTTTTTATACTAACAGATTTGTCTTTTAAGTCTTTAAGTGATTTAATTTTTCTATCCTTGCTAATAATTGTAATTGGATATGCATCTAAATAAGGAATAGTCATTGCATATTGATTTTTTCTTTCTTCAGTAATGCCGATACTCCCTGATAAAATATCATATTGCTTATTTCTTAAGCTATCAAATAAATGACTTTTTGGTTGATACCTATATTCAAACTTATAACTGTTTCTTTTTGCAATTTCCTGTAAAATATCATATTCAAATCCTTGAATCTTACCATGCTCATCAACATAATTTAACGGTGCATTATCTGTTGCAGATGAAATAAACCCAACTTTAATTATCTCCTGCGTAGATAAGTTTTCTCTTTCTGGGATAGTAGCATTCTCCTCTATGTTTTTATCTTTACAAGAACTAAACACTAAAGCAATTAGAAATATAAAAATAATTTTTTTCATAAAATTTAACCTTGGATAGAATAATCACATTGATAATTAATCATAATGGACGAAAAAATTCACCTTTAAATGTAATGGGAATGTCGGGAAGTATTTCAGATAAATTCATAACTTCTGTCATTTTTTGTAGACCATTTTTCATGCCAAAATTTGCTACGCTTAGTATAACAGGTTGGTTCGTTTTTACTGATAATATTGATGGTTCAATTCTAGTGATTATTAGATCTGCATCTAAATTAGATTGTATACCATGTAAATCTAATGTAATTGGCTGTGTAATTTGAATTGACTCGTTAAGTTTTAATTGATTTATCTGTTCCGCATCTAAATTGGATGTAATAGAGGCTGTTGTAAAAGTTTCTGTTTCAAATAACCAGTCTCTAATTCTTTGGTCACGGATAATAATATTTGTATTAACACTTGCTAAATCAATTTCTAATTTAAATTGCCCTTTTTTATTAAAAAAGGCAGAGTATTCAGTAAAATTTCCCATTTCTTCAATGTGATTTCCTTTGCTATCTATTTTTGTGCTGGAAAAAATAATATCTGCATTTTTTAAAGCCCAATCAGCATTATCTGTCGGTACAATATTATGATTTATTTGAGTTTGTTTAGAAGGTTCAACATTGCTTTCTGATTCGGGTGAACAACCTACTAATATTAACATTAGAAAAATTAAGGCATTTTTGTGCATGAATGGTTCCTAAATTACTATTAAAAAGACATTTCAATTTAAAGGAATAAAGAAGATAAGTTTGTGTCATAAATACAGTTAATATTTTTTAAAAGACAATAGGGTATGTGTTATAAAATACTCCATAAAAATTTATGATTTAGTGCAGTGCTATTTGTCATAAACTACATCAATGAACCGCGATAATCGTTACTAATATCGAAATAAAAAAACTTTTGTCATTTCTATCAAAGGTAGATAAAATTAACTTAGTTTAATTTATGATGATTATATTTTGATTTCCAGCTTATATATAAGCTAGAAATACTATATTTAAGCATTTTTATTGTAGATTATGTATCCATTTACCTAAATCTAATTTTTATACTATATACAAAGACTATAATAAAAAAGTATTCTCCAATATAAATCTTTATTTTTTTATGAACCCCCTTCCATCATCATAAGGAAAAGATGATTCATAATACTGTATTTTGATTTGCTTATCTTGATTATCAGAATCTAAATCAAAAGGAAGGCTATTTTAGCGCATTTACCAACCGAAATTCAAGATGCTTTAGGGTATTAGTTTTTTGCCTCGCACTATCCTGTTTTTGTAGTAAAAATAATCATTTTAATGGTTTTGTTTTGGTGTTATGGTTGTTTTCAACTCATATTGAGAGAATTTTTAATTAGTCTCTGTGTCGAACAAGAGCTGTCGCATTATGCTGTTTTCCTAATTTTGCTCGGGTATGGCTTCGATTTTCATGCCGATGGGGGCGAGGGAGATGCGCAGCATTTTGACGTGCTGCCAGCCGAAGGGTATGCCGATGATGCTGACGAAATAGCCGATTGCCAGTGTCAGATGTCCTAATGCCAGCCACCAGCCTGCCAATATCAGCCAGATGATATTGCCCAAGCAGCCCACGGCTTCCGCCGCGATGTGCTGTTCGCGCGCTACGGCTTGATAGCCGAAAGGCCAGAGTGTAAAGCGCGCGATGCGGAAGCAGGCGGGCACCCAAGGCAGTCCGATGATGGTGATTGCCATCAATACGCCTGCGAATGCCCAGCCGAGCGCCATAATCAGACCGCCTAAAATGACCCATAATAGATTAAGCAAAATACGTAAATCCGCCATGATTTCTCCTATACAATAATTGTCTGGGCTTATAGTGCGGCGTTTGTCGTGAGATTGCAAGGATAGTTTATGAATCATGATTCAGATGGCGGCTATTTGCCGCAAGCGGCGGGGCATCGTCTGTATTGGCGGCGGTTTCAGGTGACGCAGCCGCGCGCGCAGCTTTTGCTGGTGCACGGTATCGGCGAGCATAGCGGGCGGTATGAGGATATTATTCCGCATTTTCTGCGCATGGGGCTGAATGTTTTTGCTTATGACCAATACGGGCATGGCAGAAGCGAGGGCAGGCGCGGCGATCTCGATACTCCTCAACGGCTGGTGGAAGATTTGCGCAGTATGCGGCAGGAGCTGCGCCGCTTAGCACCCGATTTGCCGCTGATTTTGTTCGGACACAGTATGGGCGGCGCGGTAGTGGCGGATTATCTGGTGCAATATCAGGGCGGCGAAGAGGCGCCGGATTATGCCGTCTTGTCTTCGCCGGCTTTGAAAACGCATATGACGGTGTTGTCAAAGCTGGGTAGCCGCGCTTTGCAGGCGCTGGCGCCGCATTTGGTGATTACGCATCATTTGTCGATGAAGGTCAGCCATCGCGACGAGGTCAATGCTCAATTAAAAAACGACCCTTTGTGCCATAAAAAAATCAGCGGCAGTCTGTCGGGCTTTATTTTGGCTGCCGGCGAGGCGGCGAGAGCGCATGCCCAAGATTGGCAAGTGCCGACTTTGCTGCTTTATGCCGGCGCGGATTTTTTGGTCGATGCCAAAGGCAGTGCGGAATTTGCCCGCAAGAGTCCTCCGCTGGTGCAGGCGCGTTGTTTTGAGGGCTATTATCATGAGATTTTTCATGAAATTAATCCTGAGCCTGTATACGCCCGTCTTGCCGTATGGTTAGACGATATGGTCGGAAAAGCGGAGAAATAATCAATTATCGCCTATTCAGAACAGCTCTCGACTTAGCTATCGGATTAAAAATAGAGAATCTGAGTTCAAGCATTCGCCTTTGTCATGAATTGACTATAGGCGGAGAAGCGAAAAAGTAGTACAAGACGGCGAGCCGCAGACGGTATAGTCGATTCATGATAAATACGAACATTATATTTTTAACCTTAGCTTAGGCGTTTATACTGAAAAGACACGCCATGATAAATTGTGTTGGGTATAAATATCTAAACCACTAATTTATAATGAAGTAGGTCGAATTCTTGAATCCGACAAATTGATATTTTAACCTGAGTTCGGGATAAGCACCCCACTAAAAAATAAAGAGCAATTGTGATA
>ERZ1023440.143-NODE-143-length-18056-cov-242.055664_pt1 | contig 18056 bp, 17 predicted proteins | sample MGYA00380520_ERZ1023440 | MGnify/ENA primary metagenome ERZ1023440 (study PRJEB33173, sample SAMEA4830335) | metagenome | study: EMG produced TPA metagenomics assembly of the PRJEB25223 data set...
ACCCCAAAGGTTAGTGTGTCTAACTTTTGGGGTGCGGTTCAATTTTTTGCCCTTTATTTTTTATCAAATAGTTATGGATTTTAATATTTAGACGTGTGGGTGAATCATATTTACCCCAATGACTGTAATTTAAAACAAGCCGATAATTTAAATAAACCAAAAACATGACAAAATTTTTACGTTTTCTGCAAGGCATTAGCTGGGCGGCACTCATCATGCTTGGGGTGTATCTGTGGATATTTGATTGGGGTGTGGGCTATCTGGCACTTACCGCCATCATCGCAGGCGTGCTAACATATCTGCAAAGCAAAAACATCATCAAAGGGCAAGGCGTTGCATGGATGGCGATAGCGGTGCTATTTGGTTTGCATATCTGGGCGTGTTACGAGCTACACGCCCACAAAGCACGCCATGATACAGGCGAGCGGTGGTCACAGTATGGGGCGTTGTGATATTTATCGCATTTATCAGCTTTATCAGCTTTATCAGCTTTTAGCTCTGATGAGTAATGAGTTGTGATACCCCCAAAGTCTGCACCAAGATTAGCGTGGATAAGCCGATGCCATCGCCAAAACAATAATTGCCATGCTCATCGGTCATCTTCCAATAAGAGATGTATTGCCCTGATGTGCTGGGCGTGATGAATTCAACTGAGAGTGTGATACATTCGCCAGGGTGTGTTGTGGGGATGGCGATTTGATTGGTTAGGGGTGTGAAATGATAGTCGGCAGATGTTTGATTGTTGGGATAGATAATGTCTGTTTTGGGGTTTTGACAGGTCAAAAAACGATTTTGCCACACGGTGCGTCCCACATTTTGAATCGTCCAGCTTTTGACAAATCGGGTGTTGGGAGCGATGAGCAGACCATCAGGCGGTGCTTCGGTAACAAAAGCACTGGCATCTAATTTGCCTGCATGAGTGCTGTTGGTAAAGTGCTGTTTTGGAATGATGGCATTAATCGTGCCAACATCAAAATCCGCCCATTTCATCTGCAATAATATCTGTGGGTGTACGCCCATCGCCCGTGCCAGACTGATGATTTGACTCATGCGGGCATCTTTGGTAGGGTCTAATAAGGCATAGAGTGTGGCTTTGGCAAGCCCAGCGTTACTGGCCAGTCGTTCCATGCTAACGTCGTGCTGTGAGCAGTACTGACGAACATAAACGCCCAAGTTGGACATGAGTTTAGGGCAGGGTTGCTTATGCTGGGTCATATAAGATACCAAATAAAAGAATGATTAAAACATCTGTAACATAACTTTTTATCCTATAATAAATATGACACAAAAAGCAACAAAAATACACGTTATTTTTAAAAATCGTCAGAATTTTGAACGATGTTGTTTTTAAATCATTTCTCCTTGTCTATTTTGAAAAATAAATAATTTAACATCATCGTCTATCGCACGCCCATTTATTCATCAACCCCTTTTATAATCCGTCAAATCCACCACCGTATCACAATAATACCGTGTCAAATCGTGGTCGTGGCTCACCATAACCAGCGTACAGTTTTGGGTGCGACAGGCGTGCGTGAGTAGGTCTAGTGTGGTTTTTTGGGTAATGGGGTCTAGGCGGTTGGTAACTTCATCGGCAAACAGTAGTACAGGCTTCATCATCAAGGCTCGCATGATAGCAATGCGTTGAAGCTCGCCCCCAGAGACACTTTCGCTCGTGCGGTGTAGTAGGTCGGGGTGGAGCTGTAAGGCGGTCATGAGCGGGGCGATTTGGCTTTTATCAAGGTTGTGGCGTTTGACCACGTCATCGATGAGCGTGCCAAGTTTGATGTTTTGAGCAAAAGCGGACGGTGGGTCTTGGTAGAGTTTTAGCACTTGGTGGCGTTTGGGCTTGGTGTGCCATGTCATCACCCCTTTGGATGGGGTGATAAGACCGCAAATGGCGTCCCCCAGCGAGCTTTTGCCAATGCCACTATCGCCGATGAGTCCCACCGCTTGCCCTGCGTGGAGCGTGATGTTTAGCCCACTAAACAGCTCTTTGTTGCCACGACTGATAGCCACGTCTTTTAGGGTCAAAAGGGGCGTTTCAGTGGGAGCGATGTCCGCCTTTGTCCATGTGGCAGGGTTGGCACTCATCAGCTCTTTGGCGTAGTCGGATTTGGGATTTTGTAGGACGTCGGTGGCTTGCCCTTGCTCCAAGAGTTTGCCTTTTTTCATGACCATAAGCAGGTCATTATCGCCACTTAGGCGGTTAGCCACTTCGATGTCATGCGTGATAGTCAAAAGGCAACCGCCTTGTTTGGCGACTTGGGCGAGCATGTCCACGACAGCGATTTTATTGGTGTGGTCAAGCCCTTTGGTGGGTTCATCGGCGATGACCATATACGCCCCGCTCACGGTGGCAGACGCAAAGGACGCACGTTGTGCCATGCCCCCTGACAGCTCATGCGGATAGTAGTCTTTGGCATGGGCTAGCGAGAGTTGCTCTAAGGTGCGTAAGGTGGTGTCTTTGGCGGTGGTGTTATCGGCTCGTTTGACAAAATGTAGGCTCTCCCAAATCTGGCGAAACACTGTCATGGTGGGGTCAAGCGAACGCACCGGCTCTTGGGGGAGCATGGTCAAATCACGTCCCCACAGCTTGGCAAATTGATGTTCATCAAGTTCGCCTTGTTCGTCATGGAGTGTTTTGCCGTTGATGAGAATTTGCCCTTTGACCGTCAAGCCCTTAGGCAATGCCCCCATAATCGCTTGGGCAAGTAGGCTTTTGCCCGAGCCTGTCTCGCCTAAGATGGTCAAATTTTGTCCCTTTTGTATGCCAAGGCTAATGGGCTCAACCAAGGTAGCACCGTCTGTGGTGTGGACGGATAAGTTGTTGATTTGGATTAAAATATCTGGTGATGTTTGGGTGTTTTGCATGATTAGCCGTCCTGTTTGCCTGATAATAATTGAAAAGAAAGCACGAGTAAAAACACGGTGATAATCGGCAAAAAGAACACCAAAGGAGCTTCATAATAATAAGGAAATAGTTCGGTCATCATCAGACCCAGCTCGGCGGTCGGTGGTTTAAGACCGACATTGACAAAGCCGAGCGTGGCAAGGGCTAGCACCGCATTACCCGCCCCAAATGCCGAGAGCGTCCACATGACAGGGGCGAGCCGTGGCAGATAGTGGCGTTTGATGATGTACCACAGCCCCATGTCCATGAGTGTACTGGCTTGTACTTCGCTTGATTTGCGTAGGTTTAGGCTCATCGCACGGGTCATCTTAAAAAACTCCACCCACATGACCAGCGACACGCCCAGATACAGCGACCAAAAACTGTTAGGGGCGATAGATGCAAACAGCAGGATAAACAATAAACCAGGCAATGCCATGATACAATCACAGATAAAGTTAAAAAACTTATCCAAAATCCCCCCAAAAATCCCCGCCAGCAAGCCAAACAGTAGCCCAAAGATGAGCGACACCCCCACCGAGCCGATAATGAGCGAGAAAGACAGGCGAATGGCGGACGCCAACCGTGCCATCATATCACGCCCCAAATGGTCGGTGCCAAAGGGGTGTTCGCCACTGGGGGCAGATAGGATAACATCTAGGTTTTGCAGTGCCATGTCATAGGGACGTACGAGCGGACTGCCATAGGCAAAGCCAAGTAGTACCACTAAGATGACAAGTCCGATAAGCTGAGCAGGCGTGAGTTTTTTTAGTATGTTCATATAAATCATTAACCAGTAAAATTATCATCTGATAAATCGTGGGTTGGCGGTGTTTTTTGTAACTTGATAAAACCTTGATAAGTTGGCGTGTTTGTCATGATAATGCCACGTTGTTTTTAAAATTTATAATCATTTAACTTCAAAATACACCATTGGCAGTAAGGTGCGTATCACGCAACAATAAGATTTTTCCTTCAAAAGGTGTGTGGTACGCCACCCTAAAAATGTCTTATTAAAAAATGTGGCATTGGTGTAAATTGGCGTTAATTTGCTATAAAAAACAAAAGCTGATTTATCAATTTATCAATTTATCAATTTATTAAAAATTAAAAATTAAAAAGCCCATGCTATTGCACCCCAAAACGTGGGTCTATGAGCCGATTGATGATGTCAAGCACCGTATTTAGCACGACAAACAACGCCCCCATGACCAACGCCGAGCCTTGTATCATTGGTATGTCTCTGGCGATGATAGCATGGACTAGGGCATGACCGATACCCGGCCATGCAAACAGGCTCTCCACGATAACCACGCCTTCGATGAGATAAATAAGCTGTACACCATGATAAGCAACAATGGGAATGGCAAGGTTACGCACGCCATGCCGCCTAAATGCTTGCCAAGGGGTTAGCCCTTTTAATTTGGCAAATTCATAATAAGTGGCACTAAACACCGCCACTGCCGCATTACGACTGACCCGAATGGACACTGCCGACAGACCCAAGGCAAGCGTGAGAGCAGGTAGGGCGTAGTTAATTGGTTTGCCGTAGCCAATGGCAGGTAGCCATTTTAATTGCACTGCAAAAATGGTAATGAGTAGCACGCCAATGATAAAGGCAGGGGCAGAGCGGAGCAAGGTGGCGATAAATAAGGTAAAACGGTCAAAGACGCCATTAGGTCGCAGGGCGGAGAGTATGCCTATCGGTGGGGCGATGATGAGTGAGATGACCAAAGCAACAAAAGCCAGCGACAGCGTGTGTCCAAACTGGTGGGCTATCTCGTCCCACACGCTTGCCCCACTGACGAGCGAATTACCCAAATCCAAGCGGAGCAAGTCGCCAAACCATGCTATATACTGCTCATACCACGGCAAATCAAGCCCGAGCTCGGCTCGTACTTGGTCGGCAGAGCTTGCGGTGACTTGGTCGTAGCCATAGCGAGATGCAGCGATACGATATGCCATGTCGCCGGGCAGGCTTCGCATCAGAACAAAGGTCAAGGTACCGACCGACCAGACGACTAGGAGCAGTTGGATAAGCCGTGATGTGAGTAGTTTTAGCATGGTAGTAGTGATAAGAAAAATTGGGCTATTATAATTTTTATTGATAATAAAAGCAAATGTAATAACATAATATTTTTAAAATAGACAGCCCCACGCACAGTATGGGGTTTGTTGTTTATGCTTGGGTGGGCGGAGTATCTGGATTTATCACAGGGGTAAAAACCTGTTCGTCCGAACGTTCCGCACGACTTGCCAAACCGCATTTAAAGCAATAATGATTAAAGGTGCTTTTGCGAGTGGTGCAATTTGGGCAATATTCAAACAAATGTATCCCACAATGCGGACAAAAATCCAAATCGGTGTTGTTAAAATCCAGCGAGCGTTCACAGCTTGGGCAAATACCCTTGCCGATTTTGATGTGGGCTTCATCATAATCCATGTGTTGTTGGCGTTCGTTGCTGGATAAGGCTTCTTCGACTCGTTTGCGTTCTAGGTAGGCATTCATCGCCCCAATGGCGTATTTGCCGATGACCACCGTTACGATAATCCCCACGCCATAGCGAACATAACCGCCATAGTTGGGTAGATACGGCACAAGCTCCACAAAAAACACAAATAAGGCAAAAAACGCAAAGCCCCATACAAACGGCCATGCGTTGGTGTGGCGATAGCGTTTAAACAGATAACCTGCCAATAATAGCAGTGGCAAGGTAATCATCAAACGATAAATAAATACCTGCAATTCGGTGCGGTTATTGTGGCGGTTATAGCCGTCCATAGCGTCCGCTTCCATGAGCATGATTTGGTTTTCGATATTCTCCACCGTCTGCCGTCTGTCTAATTGGCGTTTTTCTATGGCGGACAGCTCGCCTTGCAGGGCTTGCTCTTGGGCTTTTAATTCGTCAAGCTCGCTGGTGCGTTTGATGACTTCGGGATTTTGGTCGGATTGCTCGGTAACAGAGCGTGTGGCAAGCCAGTTTTCAAAGGTCTCACGGGCATTGATGTTTTCGGTTTGTTTTTGGGTTAGCTCGTGGCTTTTTTGTTCCCATTCGTGGGTGATGTCTTGCTCTTTTTGTTCGGCTTGGGTCAGTTCGTCTTTTAGGCGGTCATAGGCAGGGCGGTCGGCGACAAAGTCAGACAGCTCCACAAAATCGGTGCTAATCATCGGCAAATCCGCCACGATTTTGCTACCCAATCCAATCAAAAAGCCGGCAAAAATCATCGCCACAATCCACAAAAAGACATTAAACCATTTTTTAGGTTGTCGCCCTGCGGTTTTGGCTTTGGGCGTGGGCTTGAATTTGGCTTTACCTTTTTTGTTCACGTTCTGTTCACTCATGATAAGCTCCAATGATGACAAAAATGACGAAATGATAAGGGTGTGTGGTTTTTAAAATTTTAAACAAAATTTGCAACATTGACAACATAAAAAAGACCGCATAACACGGTCTTTATGGGCTTACCATTTAAGCTGATTTAGGTTATATTTACGCTCAAAGGGGTCAAGGGTCAAGCCTTGTAGCGACTTGTGAGCGGACGCACTTTGTTGGTAGTACACGACAGGGATAAGTGGACGCTCATCTGCCAAAATGGTGGCGACTTGTTTTTTGAGTTCATCTCGCTTGGCATCATCAGTCGTGGTGGCGATGTCATGTAAGACTTGGGTAAGCGTAGGGTTTTGGTAATTCATCACGCCCCAGTCGCTGCCTTGTGGGCTTAGGTCGGATTGTAGTGAAGCTAGCGGGTCTGGGGTGTTGCCGTAGTTACGAGCGTACAGAGCCATTTGCAGTGAGCCGTCTTGATGAGCTTTGGGAATCTCTGATGAGTTGGTGATATTAACTTGTAAATCCACGCCGATTTTACGCCATTGGTCTTGTAAGGCGGTGGCGATAAGCGGTAACTCTGGGCGATCAGAGAACGTGATGAGCGATATGGTAAAGGGCTTACCGTCTTTTTGTAGCACGCCATTTGCCCCTTCACTAAAGCCGTTGGCGAGCAATTTGGCTTTAATGGTAGGATAATCAGGGGCGGATTTTGCCACGCCTGCCTGCCAACCGCCAAACATGGGCGGTAGTAGCTCATACGCCCCCGCATCGCCAATGCGTAGCACCGATTTGGCAATGGCTTCACGGTCTATGGCATCAGATAGGGCTTGGCGGGTGGTCTTATCGGCAAAGAGCGGATTGGCGATGTTCATCTTAATGGCAATGGTGCGAGCGAGTGTTTGGGTTGCCACTTGTAGGTCGCTGTTGTTTTGTAGGCGTTTTAGGCTGGCACTGTCTAGGGTGTACACCAAATGGTCATCGCCACTTTCTACGAGCAGAGTACGGGTCTCACTGCGAGAATTGGCAAGGTAGTTAATGCGATTAATGTGGGCTTTTTGTCCCCAATAGTCGGCATAAGCGGACTGCTCAATCTTTTGTGGTGGCTCAACTTTATCCGCCCGATACGCCCCTGTGCCGATGATTTTGGTGGCTTGCCCTTTGTCATCAAAGGATGCTGGGGCTAGGATAATGGCGGTGGCGTGTGCCAAATAGGACGGCAGGGTGGTCAAAGGCTCTGCAAGAGTGAACTCTACGGTTTTATCATCAACTGCCTTGATAAGCTCGATATTGGCACTTTCTAGGGCGGTGGGCTTATTTAGGGCAAGTGTTAGGCTGTTTACCACTTCTTTGGCAGTCATGGGCGTGCCGTCATGGAATTTGACATCATCACGCAACGTAAATACCCATGTTTTGCCGTTGTCGGCGGTTTCCCACTTTTCGGCTAGGGCAGGGATAATCACCCCTTTGTCGTCCACGTCCACGAGCGTCTCGCCAATACCCATACGCTGATAAACAAAGCCTGATGTGCTGGGGTCGGCATTGGTAATCTCCCAAGGGGTAACGACCGTGAGTGTCTTATCGCTCGTGGCAGGCGTGGCGTTGTCTGTGGCGGTAGTCGCCTTGTCGTCATTACCGCAGGCGGTCAAGGCAAGGGCGGTGGCAAGTGAGCAGGCTAGGGCGGTGTATTTAAAAGTCATGATAAAATCCTAAGGTCAGCCAAATGGCAAAAAGTAAGCTATGTTATTATATAACTTACAAAAATACAAGCCACTTATAAATAAAAAAATCAACAAGCGTTGTCAATGAATGAATTTTTTTAGGGTAAATGCGTGGGGGATTGACTTAAATTTTTTAAAAATTATTTAACATAATCCTATTTTTCTTAAAGCTTTATAAGGGAAAATTCCAAATTTTCCAATTTCCCCACTTTACCAATTTTTAATTTCTTCTAATTTCCCAAACCCAAACCCCCATTTCACTTTATATCAAATTTATTTAACATAATCCATTTTGGTTAGCAAATTATTAAAATGGCAAAAATTAAAATTTAAACACACCATTATTTACCATAGAAAATTGAAAAATTCGTTGTTGGGTAATTATTTAAAATGGTGGGGGAATTGCAATAAACCAAAAACCCTAATCCATGACAGATTGGGGTTTTGTGTTAGGGTAATTTTTGGTTTGATTAACGTTCTAAAATACAAGTGACGCCTTGACCGCCGGCGGCACAGATAGAAATCAAGGCACGCCCTGAACCTTTTTGGGCGAGTAGTTTGGCGGCGGTTGCCAAGATACGTCCGCCTGTGGCAGCAAAGGGGTGTCCTGCGGCAAGGCTTGACCCATTGACATTGAGCTTACTGCGGTCAATGCTACCTAATGGCTTATCTAATCCCAAGCGGTTTTTGCAGAAGTTTTCATCTTCCCAAGCAGTCAGAGTAGAGAGTACCTGACTGGCGAAGGCTTCATGAATTTCATAAAAATCAAAGTCTTGCAAGGTCAGACCAGCACGAGCGAGCATTTTTGGTACGGCATAGGCAGGTGCCATAAGCAGTCCTTCGGTCAGTCCATTTTTACCCACAAAGTCCACCGCCGCCGTTTGTTGGTGAGTGATGTAGGCAAGCGGTTCAAAACCGTGTTGGCTTGCCCAGTCATCACTAGCAAGTAGCACGCAAGACGCACCGTCAGTCAGTGGCGTGGAGTTACCTGCGGTCATGGTTGGGTTGGCGTTACGCTTACCAAAGGCAGGTTTTAGCGTGGCAAGTTTATCCAGCGTGGTGTCTGCACGCAAGTTATTATCACGGTTTAGTCCTTTATAGGGGGTCATCAAATCATCAAAAAATCCTGTATCATACGCACGAGCCAGATTTTGATGGCTGTTAAATGCCAGCTCATCTTGGGCTTCACGGCTGATGTTCCATTCTAGGGCGGTGATGGCTTGGTGTTCGCCCATAGATAGGCGAGTGCGTGGCTCACCATTGGCAGGGAATGCCAGTAGGTCTTTGGGGTTGATGTGAGTTAGGGCGGTTAGGCGAGCTTTGGCGGTTTTGGCGTTATTGATGGCAAGCAAGGGCTTACGAATGCCGTCCCCGAGTGCAATCGGTGCGTCCGATGTCGTGTCCGTCCCGCCTGCGATACCGCTGTCGATGATACCCAGTGCGATTTTGTTGGCAACGGCAAACGTGGCTTGCAGACCTGTGCCACACGCCTGCGAGATGTCATAGGCAGGGGTCGTGGGCGATAGGGCGGTGTTTAGCAGGGCTTCACGGGTTAGGTTCAAATCACGGCTATGCTTTAAGACCGTGCCAGCAACCACTTCGCCAATCTCTTTGTCCGCCAAATCAAAGCGAGCAACCAAACCGTCCAATGCCGATGAGAGCATATCAATATTACTGGCGTCTGCGTACGCACCATTTGAGCGAGCAAAGGGAATGCGGTTTCCGCCAAGAATGGCAACTTTTTTGATGGTCATGACTTATCCTTAATGAAATGAATTGATAAAGGTAAAAGGCTGATTTAGCTTATCCTAGCTTATCATCATTTGACTTAAAAGGGAAAATGTTTTTTGCTTTCTTAACTAATTTTTTGTTATTTATTTAAAATTTATAACTTATTTTTATAATAGAGAAAATTTTGTGCCAACATTTATTTTTGTGCTAGAATGGGGCTTATCGTATTGACAAACAAAAGGATACTCCTATGAGCGACCGTTATGGTGAATTGGTGCAATCAGGTTTGGGTAGAACTGTTGCAAAAAATCTAGGTTTACCCACACCCATTAAACTTGACCGCTTTGAAGTGGGTCAGCCTGTGGTGCGTGGCGAAGTGGCATTTGGGGCGGTTGGCAACAGCGATGTGAGTCGTTGCGTGAACGAGATTTTGACCGCATTGGACGCCAAAATCACCACTAATGATAAGCTAGATGACCGCCTAACGGACGAGAACGTGCGTTTTAAAGTGGCGATTTTTGATGTAACCAACATCAAAGACACGGACGGCTTGAAGGCGGTGTATGAATTTTTTCATAAAATCGCCCGCCGTATCAAACCGTCTGGTCGGATTGTGCTGATTGCTCGTCCGTCTTGCTGTACAGGTACGGACATTGATTTTGCTTTGGCACAACGGGCGGTGTTGGGATTTGTTAAATCAGTCGCCAAAGAGTTCAAAAAAGGCATTACCGCCAATGTGTTATACACCCAAGTCGGTGCCGAAAAGCACCTAGACCACGCCTTACGATTTTTTATGTCGGCAAAATCGGCATATGTGTCAGGGCAGGCGGTCTATATCAAGGATAATGGCGATGAGCTATCATTGGTCGATTTTGACGAAACCAAACCCCTAAAAGGCAAAAAAATCCTAGTAACAGGGGCAAGTCGTGGCATTGGTGAGTCGGTTGCCAAAGTGTTGGCACGAGACGGGGCAGAGCTGTACTGCTTGGACGTGCCTGCGTCGTTGGCAGATTTACAAAAAGTTGCGGGCAATTTGGGCGGTCATGCCTTACCACTGGACATCACCCAAACGGACGCTGGCGAGCAGATTTTAAAGGCGTGTGGCATGCTGGACGGCGTGGTGCATAACGCCGGCGTTACTCGTGATAAGACCCTAGCCAACATGAGTGCTGATAAGTGGGATTTGGTGCTAAACATCAACCTAAAAGCCATTAGCACCATTAATAGCTACTTACTTGCCAATAACGGCTTGTCCGAGTCGGCTCGTATCGTCTGCGTGTCTAGTATTTCAGGCATTGCCGGCAATCTGGGGCAAACCAACTACGCCATGAGTAAGGCAGGGGTTATCGGTCTGGTTGAAGCAACCGCCAAGAGCCTAGACGGTTCGGCACGCCGTATCAATGCAGTCGCCCCTGGATTTATCGAGACCAAGATGACCGGTGCCATTCCCTTTGCCATTCGTGAAGCTGGTCGCCGTATGAACTCGATGAGTCAAGGCGGTGAGCCTGTGGACGTGGCAGAGACGATATCGTGGCTACTGTCGCCAAAAGCGTCAGGGCTTAATGGCAACGTGGTGCGTGTGTGCGGTCAAAGCGTGCTTGGGGCGTGATTTTATTCATTGGTAAATTTTGATGTGAAATATATCAGCCGTACACTTGTACATTTTTGATTTACATTCCCCCAAAAATCCATTAAAATTTACCAAAATTATTCTATATTTAAAGGTATGATATGGCAGAACAAAATTTTAAAGAATTGCCAAAAATGCACACCACTTACGCCAACGTTATCAAAAGTTTGATTCCGCATGGCGACAACCGAGCAGGAGCATTGCCTGATTCGGTGTATGCAGTGGACAAACTCGCCATTGACCAGAACAATTTGCGAGACTATCGGCGAATCTGTGGGTTTATTGATGATGGGCGTGTACCGCCAACGTATTTTGCGGTGCTGTCGCAGACGTTGCAGATGAACATGATGGCAAAGCCTGATTTTCCTTTTGCCATGCTTGGGCTGGTGCATTTAGAAAACAGTGTTACGCAGTATCGTCCGATTTTTGATACCGAAACGGTCAAGATGAGCGTGCGACTTGATAACCTAACCCCCCATGACAAGGGGCAGACCTTTGATTTTATCACCGAAGTGCATATCGATGATGAGCTGGTATGGCAGGGGACATCAACCTATCTGTCTCGCCAAAAAAAGCCCAAGGAAGAACGCACGGTCAAATCTGTGCCTGAGAGCGTGGCACGCTTAGAGCCTGATGACAATGGTTGGGCGGAGCTGATTAATATCCCAGAAGACATCGGACGGCGGTATGCGTTCGTGTCGGGGGATTTTAACCTAATCCATTTGCACCCCTTATCGGCTCGGGCGTTTGGCTTTCCTAAGGCAATCGCTCATGGTATGTGGTCAAAGGCGGCGAGCATTGCTCAATTTTATGACTTGCCAAAGGCCTACCGAGTGGACGTGTCATTTAAAACGCCCATTTTCTTGCCGTCCAAGATTGACTTTGTGGCACGCCAAGAGAGCGATGGGCGAGCCTTTGCCCTGTATGCGGCAGGCACGGAAAAACCGCATTTACTCGGTAAAATTACGTTTTTATGATGGGTGAAAAAAGAACAGGGCAGATGGTCTGCCTTGTTTTTTGGTTTTTTGGGATTGAAATTTTATGGAAATTTTTTTCTTATTATCAAAGAGTTTGCAGAAAAAATATTTAATAAATAAAATTTTCTATTTAAAAGGTGCGTGTTACGCACCCTACCATACTATTTTGTGTAGTTAGGGTATAATCTTTATATGTCAAAAATATTCTATCATGAAGAATGGGCGAACACTGCCTCTCTTTTGGGGTTGATTCTTTATCCAGTAGTCATTATTGCCATGCTTATGTCGAACCATTATGGCTATTCTGAATTTAAACTAAAAAGTTATAATAAATTTTTCCTCTTCTTCTCGTGTGGTTATATGGTGGTTTTTGTTAAAATTGATGAATTTTTTAAGAAAAAATATGTCAATCAAGATCTGATAAAAACAGATGATAAGTACGAATATAAAGATCAATACCCAATATTCATGGCAATATTATATTGGCTGTTTTGTTTCTTTCAATCAGCTTTCGTGCCTGCTATGCTTTTAACATTTGTATTACTATACTCCAAATAAATACACTCAACAAACCACAAAATCACCACACCCCCCCATGTTCCAAAACAACTCATCTAAATCATCAGTATGGTAGGGTGCGTAATACGCACCCTACCATACTGAGTATGTCTTTTTTATTTTTATTGAGTGTAAATTTGAGTTCAAAAGGGTGAGGTTTATAAAATTGCTGTTTTTTTATGGAAAAACAAAAATGTTTAAAAAACCCTTATCATTTATTTTAATATCATCACTACTATTATTGGGTTGTGATTTTAGACCTGCTCATAAAGTCATAGAATATCAAGAGGAGGTAAAACTATCCGATGGTAGTTTTATATGGGTGGATATTAAAAGACATTATAGATTGGCAGGAGAACCTTTTCAAAAAGCAAACTATTTACCCAGTATTGTAGAGATTAGTTGGGATACGGGGTTTCCTAATGTGGGTAGGCAGTCATTATCATTTGTAGATGATATTTATTTGCTTGACAAGATAGATGGCAAATGGTATGTCATTGGAAATACCTATGGACAAGCTTATGATTTTGATAATTCTAAGTTGCATAATTGCGTAACAAGCGGTACTTATACGCCAAGAATGCACATATCACCAATATGTCTTGTTGTTCTTGATGAGAAAGGTAAATATCAACAAATGTCAAAGGGTATTGTGACAGATGTTACTTTCAATATTCTAAGAGTTCGTTTTATAGATACCCTAAGCAAACCGCCTACTGAATTAAATAATCAAAAGTTAATTTGGCAACAAAAACTTGATTTGCAACAACATCAACCTGAATTTTCACGCAACATAGGCAAAACTTACCAAGCCTATTATGACCCTAAGGAGTATGGTTATGAATAATACAGATGTATCAAAGAATGCAGTGTATGCTATCTTGTAGATTTTGAATTTTCCCCCAAATTCTTATACAATAAGCCATTTTTATCATTAGGTACAGACCATGTGGCAAGATTTTCCCGAACTGCTTTCTAAATTACAATTTGACGACTCGCCTGCCGGTGGCTCACTGGTCATCACTCACAAAGGCGAGACGGTGGTAAACACCGCCATAGGGCAAGCCTTGCCACACCAAGACTGGCACGCCCACACACTATCGGTAAATTTCTCTATCGGCAAAGGCGTGATGGCGACCCTTGTGGCGGTGCTGGTCTCAAAGGGGCTACTAGACTATGATACGCCCATTAGTTCGTATTGGGCGGAGTTTGGGGTAGGGGGCAAAGAGCATATCACGCCACGCCACATCTTGACCCACACCGCAGGGCTGTTTAACATCACCACGCTCACCCATGACACCGATGAGCTGACCGACTGGCAGACGATGACCGCCAAAGTCGCCCAAATGTCGCCTGACACCCCCAAAGGGCAGGACGAACAGGGCTATGGCAGTGCGTATAGTGCGTTGGTTTCGGGGTGGATTTTGGGGGGATTGGTGGAGCGTATATCGGGATTACCCTTGCAACACGCCCTAGATGAATACCTTGCTACGCCCTTAGGCATACAGGGCGAGCTGTATTATGGACTACCTGCCGATAAGCTAGGGCAAGTTGCCAAGCCAGTGCGGTATTTTGATGGCACGCCCACCACCAAACGCAAACCAACCCTAAAACCTGACACCCCAGAGATGTTGGCGGTCTATGCAGGGCTTGACATCACGCCATTGTGGGCGGATAAAGCAGAGACGCTTGGTACATCTGGCATTAATAAGCTGTATTTTGACACCGCCAAGATGAACCTTGTCAATTATAAAAACGCACTCATGCCAAACGGACGTGATGGCGTGGAATATCATCATGATAAGGTGTTGCAAGCGGTCATTCCTGCCGCCAATGGGGTCTCTACCGCTCACGCCCTAGCGACTATTTATGCCATGCACGCCAATGGTGGCGTATGGCAAGGGCAAACGCTCATCACGCCTGCGGTACTTGCTGACATGCGTGCGGTGCGTGTGGACGGTTTTGATGCGGTCATGCCTGCCAATATGCGGTGGCGGTCGGGTTTTCATCGCCTGTTTAGCTTGCAACACACGCCAAACGCCTACGGACACATGGGTTATAATGGCTCGGTGGCGTTCTGCGACCCTGACAGGCACTTGTCGTTTGCCTTTATTCATAATTTTGATACAACCATGCTAAATGACGTACGTCAGTTTGTACTATCAGAGACGGCAATCGCTCGCACCACGCCTTAAAAAACTATTGCAAAACGCCCAAACGGTGTTATAATCATGCGATTACTTTTATTTTATGAACGCTCTAAGTTTATAAAATAATTTTATTAAAAGCTCTTTTTTATCAAGGAAAAACTTATGAGTTTAGCAACCCAAGACGGCAAAATGTGGCTAGATGGCGAACTAATCAACCAACCTGATGCCAAAGTCCACGTTTTGACCCACAGCCTGCATTATGGTTTGGCGGTTTTTGAAGGCGTGCGTGCCTATCAGACCCCTGACGGACGTACCGCCATTTTCCGTCTGCATGAACACACCGAACGTCTGCTTAATTCTGCCAAAATTTTTCAGCTAGACGTGCGTTATAGCCATGATGAGCTGGTCAAAGCCCAAAAAGACGTGGTGCGTGAAAATGGCTTGGCGTCTGCCTATATTCGTCCGCTCATCTGGGTGGGTTCAGAAAAGCTCGGTATCGCCGCCAAAGACAATACCATTCATTCAGCCGTTGCTGCATGGCACTGGGGGGCATATCTGGGCGAAGATGGTATCAAAAATGGTATCCGTGCCAAAACATCAAGCTATACACACCATCACCCTAACGTAACCATGTGTAAGGCAAAAGCCGCCGCCAACTATCCTGTCTCTATTCTAGCCAACCAAGAAGCGACCAAAGCAGGCTATGATGAAGCCATTCTTATGGACCCACTGGGCTACGTATGTCAAGGCTCGGGCGAGAACTTATTTTTGGTGAAAAATGGCGAGCTGCATACCCCAGACCTTGCAGGCGGAGCGTTAGACGGCATTACTCGCCGTACGATTATTGAGTTCGCTCATGATTTGGGTATCAAAGTCGTAGAACGCCGTATCACTCGTGATGAGTTCTACCTTGCCGATGAGATTTTTATGACAGGCACCGCTGCCGAAGTTACCCCAATCCGTGAATATGATGACCGTGTCATCGGTAAGGGCGGACGTGGCGAGCTGACCGAAAAACTACAAACCTTGTATTTTGACGTGGTGCAAGGGCGTAATGACAAATACAAGCACTGGTTATCTTTTGTTGATGAATAATCAAATTTGATTGAGTTTTTAACAATCCCCAAGATATGATGTTTTGGGGATTTTTATTCATCAAAATTTTTAAACTTTTTTATAAAAATTATCAATTTTTGCTTGCAAATAATAATAATTATTGCTAATATAACGCCATAAGTTAATAAGAATAACCGTTCTTATTTTCGTTTAAAAAATAGCCGATCCACAACAGCATTCACCAAGGACTTCGCCATGTATGTTTGTATTTGCCATGACATCAAAGACACCCAAATCAAAACTGCCATGCTACAAGGCGTTGATAGTGTAGAAGCGTTGCAAAGTGAGCTACTGGTCGGCACTTGTTGTGGCTGTTGTATGCCAATGGTGCAGGACTTGGTTGATGAACATCATGCCAAATATGTGGCGGTAGATGCCATGGCGGTGTGATTACTGGTATTTTTTGTAAATATTTGGTAAATTTATTGCTATTATATTTCTGAATATAAGCGTCTTTGCACAATCTTAGCTAGATTAAAATTATCAATCAATAGTCATTTTCAAGTTGATAAAATTAACTAATAAGCCTTATTATTTGCAAATCATTAAAATGGTAAAAGGAATTGTCATCAATAATAAAAATAACAACATAATCAATAACTTAGCATATTTGCCAAAACCATTTTCTCCAATTCACCTAAGATGATTTCTTAGGTGAAAATTTTTGTTATTGTAATAGCCATTCTCACAGCGTAAGTCGTTCGCAGTTCCTTTGCCATACAAATACCCCCTTGTCAATCCCTATCTTTGTGCTATGATATGTCCCATACAGCATTTGCTGATTTTCCCTTTATCTAACACAGGATTTTTATCATGAAATCATCTCAAAAAGTCATTGATTATCTAAATTTCTTATTGGCGGGCGAATTGGGTGCCAGAGACCAGTATTTTATCCATTCACAAATGTACGCTGAATGGGAATTGGGTAAATTGCACGACCGCATTTATCACGAAATGGAAGACGAGACCCTACATGCACGCCTGATTATCAACCGTATCATCATGCTAGGCGGTACGCCAAATATGCAAGTGGGCGAGATTAACATCGGTGCCGATGTGCCTGCCATGCTAAAAAGCGATTTGGAGCTAGAATACACCGTGCAAGAACACCTAAAAGAAGGGATTGCTATCTGTGAAGCCGAGCGTGATTATGTAACCCGTGATATGCTCGTGCGTCAGTTAGAAGACACTGAGCAAGACCACGCCCACTGGCTAGAAAAACAACTACGCTTGATTGAGCTGATGGGATTACAAAACTACCTACAAAGCCAAAGTGCTGAGCCTAACATGGTCGGTGCCACGCACTAAGTAGGGCGATAAGGCAGAAAAAGGTAAAAAAGGGGGTGTGTATGCACCCTTTTTTAAAAAATTAAACGTTGAAATTAAAGATAAAAAGGTAATAACATGAAAGGCGATAAAGACGTTATCCGTCAGTTAAATTTGGTATTGGGTCAGTCCCTAATTGCCATTAACCAGTATTTTTTGCACGCTCGTATCGTCAAAAATTGGGGCGTGGAAGAGCTAAACGACTCATTTTTTAAGCAGTCCATTCGTGAGATGAAATGGTCAGATGAGCTGATTGAGCGGGTTTTGCTGTTAGAAGGTTTGCCAAACTTACAAGATTTGGGTAAGCTCATGATTGGCGAGACCGTAGAAGAGATTTTGGCGTGTGATTTACGTTTGGAAAAGCGTAAACATGACGTGTTGGTAGAAGCGATTGATGTATGTACCGCCAAGCGTGATTTTGTTTCTCGTGAGCTACTCATCAAGCTAAAAGACGGCAATGAAGAATACGAAGACTGGCTAGAAACCCAGCAAGAGAAGATTGCGGACATCGGCATTCAAAACTATATCCAATTACAATCAAGCGATGATTGATAAACGGATAAACAATAAAAAGGGCGAACGTGAACCGCACCCCAAAAGTTAGACACACTAACCTTTGGGGTGCTTT
>ERZ1023440.144-NODE-144-length-18027-cov-9.384654_pt1 | contig 18027 bp, 19 predicted proteins | sample MGYA00380520_ERZ1023440 | MGnify/ENA primary metagenome ERZ1023440 (study PRJEB33173, sample SAMEA4830335) | metagenome | study: EMG produced TPA metagenomics assembly of the PRJEB25223 data set...
ATAATGATAGTCTTTTTAAGACTTAGTTTAGCGATACCGCTGATATTAAGCCTTAGAAATCCTGCCTTTACAAAGAGGCAGTCGCACCCCGCAGGGGTCGTGTGTTGAAACTTTGATGCCGGATGAAAGATACCGTGCTCCAATTCGTCGCACCCCGCAGGGGTGCGTGTGTTGAAACTATTATCCTATCTTCTTTCTGCTGCTCACATCTCTGTCGCACCCCGCAGGGGTGCGCGTGTTGAAACAAATGAACTTTACCACCAGCATTAACATTTACATGTCGCACCCCGCAGGGGTGCGTGTGTTGAAACCAGACCACATCAGCAGGTCGGAATAGGTGTGGATGTCGCACCCCGCAGGGGGTGCGTGTGTTGAAACACGGGCTTGGCGGAGAATTGCGGGAAATCACGTAGTCGCACCCCGCAGGGGTGCGTGTGTTGAAACCAAGCTGCTTGCCCAGCTGCTGGCTTTGTCGGTAGTCGCACCCCGCAGGGGTGCGTGTGTTGAAACTGCGCTGCAACAGCACGCGCTGGCGCAGTTGTCCGTCGCACCCCGCAGGGGTGCGTGTGTTGAAACAGCAGATAAAACAAGTGTCGCCAATACCAACAGAGTCGCACCCCACAGGGGTGCGTGTGTTGAAATCTCAATGGGGAGATGGGGACCGGCAAAACCATAAGTCATCCTCATAGAGGTCTGTGTTACAATTAAATATCTATAAAATTAGTAATTCAAAACATTCAATCTTATTGAGTTTATGTTTATAATAAGGTGTTTTTAAGTTATTAATTCGATATTCATGATATTAAAAGTTTATCGATGTTTATAGATTTTTATTTTGATATTGTTTTTTTGTATAAATGATATGTGAAAAAATATGATAGAAGATTTTTGGCAAGGTATGTTATTTGCAGGAAATATTATTTTTCCTTTGATTGCTTTGATTTGGATAGGTCGCTGGTTGCGAATGAGCGGTCAAATTCGTGAACAGTTTTTGCAAGATGTTAATGCTTTATTGTATCGTTACGGAATTCCCGGTTTATTATTTTTCAGTATTTTGAAAAGCCAAGAAAGTCTGATGTCGCAATGGCGTTTAGTGGCGGCAGGTTATTTGGCTACTTATTTGCTGTATTTGGTCAGTAGTTTAATTGCTAATAAAATGATAACTTCTCCTGCGGATAGAGGTGTATTTGTGCAAGGAGTATTCCGCGGTAATTTAGCCATTTTAGGTTTGGCATTTGTTATTCAAGCGTATGGTGATTACGGGCGTGAAGTCGGAGGTATTTTAGCGGGTGCGATTGCTCTGGAGCTTAATGTATTAAGCGTGATTTGTCTGAACAAAGCCATGCAGCAGCAGGCGGGGTTTTCCGCTTGGCAAAGCATGATGCAGCTTTTGAAAAAGATGCTGCAAAATCCGTTAATTATTGCCATTTTATGCGGTTTTTTCTTAAAGATTTTGCATGTACCATTGCCGAAAGCAGTGTTTTCTTTCGGCGATTTGTTTACCCGTTTGACTCTACCTTTATCTCTTATTAGCATTGGTGCGGCTTTTGATTTGCGCGGCATTTTCGGCGCCGGGCAAATGGCGGTTTGGGCAAGCGTGGGACGTTTGCTAGTATCGCCCTTATGTTTTTTATGCTGCGGCTTATTATTGGGTTTGACAGGGCGTGATTTGGCGATTTTATGCCTGATGGGCGCTGTGCCGGCGGCAAATGCCGGTTATATTATGGCAAAGGCTTTGGGTGGCAATGCGATAGCGGCGGCGAATATTATTGCTATTACGACCGCTGCTTCTTTGCTTGTAGTAGCGCCTTTAATTGCTTTGTTTTATGCTTTAGATTGGGTGTAATTGATATGAATTCATTATTGGCTAAAAAATTAGGTCGTTATCATCGTCGTCTGCATAAATTTGCGTTTTATTTCTCTCATGCGGGTTTAGAATTGTTGCCGAATTTTCTGCTAGAAAAGGATTATAAAAACGTATTGGCAGATATGGAAAAGTTAACAGATGATAAGAGAGTACGCATTTTATCGCGTTGTGATTATTATCATCGCTTGAATTCAAGTTTTTATATAGATAATCCTGATGCTTATTGCGGCAATTTTCCTCGTCAAAAACCCTCTGCTTATTATTATGATTTAGCACCTTTATTGCATTATTTTCCTGAGAATAATGGATTTTATTATGAGTTTGGCGATGTTATTCATGTGCCGAAAGTACCAAGTTTTGTGAAAAGTCGTCCTATTATGAATCAGGGAAATGAAAATTCTATTCTATTGAAGTTAGATAGTGTTCGGCATTTTTATGTTCTGCCCGATCATATCCCTTTTAAAAAGAAAAAGTCTATGTTGTTATGGCGCGGTGCGGCACATCAAACGCATCGCTTAGATTTTTTAGAACGTTATCATCATTTGCCGCGTTTGGATGTGGCTTGTGTGCATGAAAAATCGCGTGATAAAGCTTATCATGGTTCTTATTTAACGATTCCTGAGCAATTAGAATATAAATATATTTTAAGTATTGAGGGTAATGATGTGGCGACTAATTTAAAATGGATTTTCTATTCCAATTCTCTTTGTTTTATGTGTAGGCCGCGTTATGAAACTTGGCTGATGGAAGGTGCTTTAGAACCTAATGTGCATTATGTGTTGTTGCGCGATGATTATGCCGATATAGAAGAAAAATTGGATTATTTCGAGAGTCATCCGGAGGCGGCTTTAGATATTATTCATAATGCGCAGATGTGGATGCAGCAATTTATGGATAAAGATAAGGAGCGTTTGTTGAGTCTTTTAGTGATGGAGAAATATTTTCGCCTTTCCGGGCAATTATGATAAATGTGATTATTCACAAACTTTCTGAAATAAGAGCTATTTGAATATTTCAGCCTCATGCTTTTGGCATGAGGCTGTGTTTTAGATAGCGGCGGCGATGGCGTCGCCGAGTGTTTGGGTGCCGGCAGTGCCGCCAAGATCGGGGGTTTTGCAGTCGCTTTTCAGCGTTTCTTCAATTGCTTTCATGATGCGGGCGGCGGCTTGTGCCGCGGCAGGGTTTTCTTCGGCAAAGCATTCCAGCATCAGCGCGCCCGACCATATCATAGCGATGGGGTTGGCGATGTTTTTGCCGTAGATGTCGGGTGCGGAACCGTGTACGGGTTCAAATAATGAGGGGAATCGGCGTTCGGGGTTGAGCACAAATTGCGCGACAAGGGCGTCAATGTGCTGTTTGTCCTGCAACGTCGGGGTAGTTGTGCGCGATGGCGGCGGTGCGAAATTGTGTTTTCATCTTGTTTCTCCAAAAAAATACGCCATCAATCGATGGCGCGTGTATTTATATTAATACGAAATATGCCCACAGTCCGACAAGCAGTACGCAGAGTATGTTCAGCAGTAAGCCGACGCTGAGCATTTCTTTTTGCTCAATCAGGCCGCTGCCGAAAACGATGGCATTCGGCGGTGTGGCAACCGGCAGCATGAAGGCACAGGAAGCGCCGATGCCGATTACAAAGACGAGGACTTCTTTGGGCATGCCCATTTGTGCGGCAATGCCGGTGAAGACCGGCACGAGCAGGGCGGCGGAAGCGGTGTTGCTGGTAAATTCGGTGAGGAAAATAATAAAGGCGGATACGGCAAGTATGATGACAAGCGGATGTGTGCCGCCGAAGGTTTCCGCCATTTGCTTGCCTAAGGCCGCAGAGGCGCCGGTGTTTTGCAATAGGGCGCTGAGGCTGAGACCACCGCCGAAGAGCAGGAGTACGCCCCAGTCGGTGTTATTGGCGATGTCTTTCCAGCGGCAGGTGCCGAAGACGATGACGGCAATGGCGGCGGCAAGTGCGATGACGGTATCGGAATTGGCGATGCCGAAATGCGCTTTGATTTTGCTGCTCAATATCCATGCGCCGGCGGTGCAGATAAAGATGAGCATGGCAATGATGCGGTGCAGCGTCCAAGGGATGTTTTCTTCTTGAATCGAGACTTTTTCTTTGAGATTGGGTTTAAGCAGCGCATAGAGCGAAAATACCATCAGCGGCAGAATGAGGAGCATCATCGGTATGCCCATTTTCATCCAGCCGTAGAAATCCAGCCCTAGGGATTTGGCGGCAATCATATTCGGCGGCGAGCCGACTAATGTACCCAAGCCGCCGATACTGGCGCAGTAAGCGATGCCGAGCAGCACGAAAACAAAGGTTTTGCGTTCTTTGCCGCGGTCTAAATGCGCCATCATGCCGAGTGCCAAGGGCAGCATCATGGCGGCGGTGGCGGTGTTGCTGATCCACATCGATAAAAAGGCGGTTACGCCGAAGAGAAGCAGGACGGCGATAAGCATATTGCCGCGCGAGAGCGATAAAATCCAAATGGCGATTTTGCGGTCGAGTTTTTGAATGTGCAGTGTCGCCGCCAAGGCAAAGCCGCCGAAGAAGATATAAATCGTGGGATCGGCAAAACCGGCTAAGGCGGTTTTGATGTTGGTGTCGGGGAATTTGAGGGTGGCGGCAAGCACGGGCACCATGAGGGCGGTAATCGTGATATGTACGGCTTCGGTAAACCACATGATGGCGACAAAGAGCAGCACCGCCAGTCCTTTGCTGGCATTGAGTTCATAGCCTGCACCTGTAGGGCTTTTCAGCCACAAATAGAAAGCGTAGGCGGCGACAGCGGCAATGCCTGTGATGACCAAGCCGCGGAAATTCGTTGCGAATTGCTGGGTAGTCAGCAGTTCCGAGTTTTGCACGTTCTCGGACGCAGGTTGCTGTGTTATCAAGTGAATCTCCTTTGTTTTTATGTGATAAAAAATGAAATTTTAACGAGCTTAGTCTAACAAAAAAGTCATTTTCAGGTAAAAGAATTTCATAAACATTGAGCTGCGCATAAATTTAGTAGTGTGATGAAGGCTGTTTACAACTGAAAGGAAGGACGATGAGCAAAACATTCCCTTTGCATACCGATACTGTCGGCAGCTATTTGCGTAGCGAACCTTTAAAAGCGGCGCGCGCCGATTTTGCCGCCGGCAAGATGAGCCGCGAGCAACTCACGCAAATCGAAGACCAAGAAATCGAAAAACTTGTGCAGGCGCAATTGGCGACCGGCATTCAGGTATTGACCGACGGCGAATTCCGCCGCTCCTGGTGGCATATCGATTTTTTGGAAAATCTGAATGGCATTGAGGGCTTTATTCCCGAGTAGGTCTATGCTTTCAAAGATACGGAGGTGCGCAAATACAATACGCGCTGCTGTGGCAAAGTGTCTTGGAATGTCAATCATCCTTTCCTCGAGCATTTCAAATCCCTAGCCAAGATTGTAGGCGGACGCGGAATCGTGAAATTTACCATTCCCAGCCCGAATCAGTTGATGTATCCCTTTATTTGGGATACGGGTTTTTATGCCGATAAACAAAGCTATTACGAGGACGTACGCCAAGCCTATAAAGAAGCGATTCAGGTCTTTTATGATGCCGGCTGCCGCTATTTGCAATTTGACGATGTGTATTGGGGAACGCTCTGCAATCATTACGACAAACCGGATTTTGCAGAAAATAAACGTTATGCGCTAGAAAATATTCAGGATATTTTAAGCGTTAAACCGACGGATATGACGATTACCACTCATGTTTGCCGCGGCAATTACAAATCTTCTTATTTGCTTACAGGTGCTTATGATCCGGTGGCGGAAGATTTGTTCGGCAAAACCGCTTATGACGGCTATTTCTTGGAATATGATAATGAGCGCAGCGGCGGCTTTGAACCGCTGAAGCATTTCCCAAACAATCCGCATAAAGGGCGGGTGGTGCTGGGTTTGATTACCTCGAAATTCCCCGAATTGGAAGATAAGGCGGCGATTAAGGCGCGGATTGCGGAAGCGGCGAATTATGTGCCTTTGGAACAGCTGGCGTTGTCGCCGCAATGCGGCTTTGCCTCAACCGAGGAGGGCAATATCATGAGCGAAGCGGAACAATGGGCGAAAGTGCGCTTAGTGGAAGAAATTGCCAAGGAAGTCTGGGGCGAAGATTAATCGCCAAAGCAAAAAATACCGCGTTCGTGCGGTATTTTTTATGATATTCAATTGATTAAAATCAAAACAAGACCAGTCGATAACATTGAAGCGGCTATGCGGCCGCTTCTACCGCCTGCGGCTGCAACACCTGCAAATCCTTAGCCGCGATGGCGACTAAAAAGCCGCGTTTGCCGCCGTTGATGTAAATGGTATCTAAATCCAAAATGCTGCTTTCCACATAAACGGGCAGCGCACTTTTGCAGGCAAAAGGACTGGTGCCGCCGACTAAATAGCCGCTCCATTTATTGGCTTGGGCTGGGCTGGCAGGCTCGATATGGCGTGCGCCGATAATGCGCGCCAATTGGCGGGTGGAGATTTCTTTATCGCCGTGCATGAGCATAATCAGCCCTTGTTTTTTATCATCTTGCAAAATAATCGTTTTAATCACGCAATGTTCGTCAACATGTAATTCTTGTGCGCAGCGCGCCGTACCGCCGTGTTCTTCATAATCATAAAGATGCGCTTCATAAGCAATCTGATGCTCGCGCAGAAAACGGACGGCGGGGGTAATGGGATAGGATTTTTTACTCATGGCTGACAGATAATCGAAAAAAACGATTATAAGGGATTATGGGCTTGTCGCTAGGGTTTTCAAGGTTTATTCTGATGCTCTGCATAAGGAGGGAAGAATGAAAATAGCAGCGTATCAAATGGCGGGCGGAAACGATTATGCGCGCAATCTGCGTATTTGCCGACACAGCGCGAGCCTTGCCGCCCAAGCCGACGCAAAACTATTGCTATTGCCGGAGGCGGCGATGTTTCTGCGCGCCCAAGAAAGCGAAGCAACGATGACGCAATCCCTAGACGGCGAATTTGTTTCGCTGTTGGCAGACTTATCGCGCGAATACGGACTGACGATTGTCGCGGGTATGTTTGAGCCGGCGCCGCAGGAACGGGCTTTTAATACGGCAGTTGTGCTGCAAGCGGGGCGATTATTAGGGACTTATCGCAAATTGCATTTGTATGATGCTTTTGCGGTGCAGGAAAGCAAGCGGATTGCACAAGGCGAGGATTTGCCGCCTGTTTTTGACTGCGAAGGTATCACATTCGGCGTGATGACCTGCTATGACCTGCGCTTTCCCGAAACGGCGCGTGCTTTAGCCGAGCAGGGCGCGGATGTTATTTTGCTGCCGGCGGCGTGGTTTGCCGGTGCGGATAAGGAATATCACTGGCAATTGCTCTGCGCGGCGCGCGCTTTGGAAAACGGCGTTTATGTATTGGGCGCGGATATGTGCGGCGGCAACCGCATCGGGCATTCCTTATTTGTCGATGCGCTGGGCATGGTGCGTACGCAGCTTGGTCAGGAGGAAGGATTATTGTGCGCGGAAGTCGATAAAGCGCATTTAGCGGCGGTGCGCGAACGTTTGCCTATGCTGAAGCAGCGTCGTTTTGCGATTGCTTTAAACGGCGGTAGCGCGGCTGGCGCAGGGCATTAAAGCAGAGAGCGGCTATAAAGGCGCTGCTTTGGCATAAGACAATACAAGCGCCGGTCGCCGCATCTAGATGATAGCTGATGATAACGCCGCAGACGGCGGCAAGCACGGAGCTGATACAGGCGCACAGCAATAGGGGGGCGAAGCGTTTGCATAAGAGTTGTGCGGTCAAAGCAGGGGCGATGAGCATGGCGACAACCAAGACAACGCCTACCGCCTGCATGGCGGCAACGCAGGTAAGGGCAAGCAAAATCAAGAGGCTATGTTGCAGGCAGGGAATACACAGACCGCTGAGGCGGGCTTGATGTTCGTCAAAAACATAGAGCAGGAAATCCCGCCATTTGAGCGCAAACACGCTGCAGACGACGGCGGCAATAGCCCAAACTTGGTAGCGGCTGACGCTTTCGATGCCGAGGATATTGCCGAAGAGGATGTGCATGAGATGCTGACCTTTGCTGCCGGCATGATAGAGCAATAAGCCGAGCGCAAACAGGCTGGTAAAGGCGATGCCCAGCACGGCGTCCTGTTTGAGGCGGCTGTGTCTTTCAATGAAGCTGCTTGCCTGTGTGCAAGCGACGGCGGCGGCGAATGCGCCGATGGCAAGGGGAATGTTCAGCAGCGAAGCGAGAACGATGCCCGGCAATACGGCATGCGAGATGGCATCGCCGAGCAATGCCCAGCCTTTGAGTACTAAAAAGCAAGACAGCAGGGCACAGACCACGGCAATGACGATTGCCATGATGAGGGCTTGTTGCATAAAGGGGTATTGCAGGGGTTCGAGCAGAAAATTCATGGTTGTCTCTGATGGCGGCCTTGGGCGAGCAGTCCGTATTTCGGTGCGGCGAAGAAGGCGAAGGCAAAGAACAGGCTTTGCAATGCCACAATCAGCGCGCCGGTGGGCAGATTGACGAAATAGCTGAGATAACTGCCGCAGAAGCAGGTGCTGATGCCTAAAAAAGCGGCAATGATGAGTACGCGGCTGAGGCGGTCGCTTAAGAAATAGGCAGTCGCTCCCGGTGTAATCATGAGAGAGATGACTAAGATTGCGCCGACGGTTTGCAGGGAAGCGACAATGGCGGCGGATAGCAGGGCGAAGAAGAGGACTTTAAGCGTTTTTACGGCGAGCCCTGCGGTAATGGCTTGGGTTTCGTCAAAAAAAAGCAGTTGGAAATCGCGCCATTTGCAGATGATAAATATCAGCGTAAACAGGGAAATGGCGCTGATTTGCCATAAATCCGCATCACTGATGGCGAGAATATTGCCGTATATAACGGCGGAGATATTGATAGCGGTGGGTTTGAGCGAAATCAGCAGCAAGCCGGCGGCAAAGAAGCTGCTGAAGACTAAGCCGATGACGGCATCTTGTTTGAATTTGGGAATACGCCCCAAGCCTAAAATCGCGGCGGCGGCTAAAAAGCCGGTAAAAAATGCGCCTAAACTGTAAGGCAGCCCCAAGGCATAAGCGCCCGCTACTCCCGGCACGACGGCATGAGAAAGCGCGTCGCCGATTAATGACCAGCGTTTGAGCAGCAAAAATACCGACAGCAGAGCGCAAATGCCGCCCACGATGCTGGAAGCGAACATGGCATGGCGCATATAGCCGAAACTGAAAGGTTCGAGCAGCAATTCAAGCATGGGCGGCTTCTTTAGCGATGTCGCCGATGTGCAAATGGTGCAAAATGCCGCCGAAGGTGCGTTCAAGATTTTCGCGGTTGTAGGTGTCGGCGATATTGCCTTGAGCAATAATGCTTTTATTGAGCATAATCACTTCATTGCAATAATCCGGCACGCTGCCTAGATTATGCGTGGAGATTAAAATCAGATAGCCCGCGCTGCGCAGTTCCTGCAAGAGCTGCATAATCGCCTGCTCGGTTTGAATGTCCACGCCGGTAAAGGGTTCGTCGAGCAAAATCAGACGGCTTTCTTGCGCCAAGGCGCGCGCCAAAAATACGCGCTTTTTCTGCCCGCCGGATAATTCGCCGATTTGCCGATTGCCTAATGCGGCAATGCCTAAGCGTTGCATAGCGTCTTGGCAAATCTGTCTGTCTTGGGAAGATGGGCGGCGCAGCATGCCCATATGTCCGTAGCGTCCCTGCATAACCACATCGCTGACGACTATCGGAAAATGCCAGTCGATATTATCCGCCTGCGGTACATAGGCGACGCCATTGCATTTCACCGCTTGTTTGGACGGCATGCCACTGAGCAAAATTTGCCCCGTTTGCGGGCGGATAATGCCCATGATGCTGTTAAAAAGAGTGGATTTACCGCTGCCGTTCATGCCGATCAGCGCACAGACACTGCCGCCTGAGAGCTGAAAAGAAACCTCATGCAGCGCGGTATGCCCATTGGCATAGGTTACGCGGATATTATCCGCATATAGCGAAACAGGGAGCGAAGTCATGTATTGTCCTTATGATGATGGGCATATGATAACGAAAAAAGCCGCACAAAGGCGGCTTTCTCTTGCCCGCGACTTATTTTGCCTGTTCTTGGAAGGCTTTGATGATGGTTGAAGTGGTAACGTCCAATAAATCCAAATAGGTAGGGGTTACGCCATCCGGTTCGGATAGTGAGTCCACATACAACACGCCGCCGTATGCCGCGCCGGTTTCTTTCGCCACTTGTTTGATAGGCTCGTCGGAAATGGTGCTTTCGCTGAAGACGACCGGAATGTTTTCCGCTTTCACGGTTTTAATCAAAGCCGCTACTTGCTGCGGGCTGCCTTGCTGTTCGGCATTAATCGGCCATAAATAGGCTTCTTTAAAGCCGAAATCCGCCGTCCAATAAGAGAATGCGCCTTCGCTGCTGACTAACCAACGTTGTGCTTCGGGAATCTTGGCAATCGCTTCGCGGCTTTTGCTTTCGATTTCCTCGATTTTCGCTTTATAGGCTTGGGCATTGGCTTCGTAATGCGCTTTGTTTTCAGGGTCTGCCTTGATTAGAGCGGCAGCGATGTTGTCCACATAGATTTTGGCATTGCTGGCAGACATCCACGCATGTGGGTTAGGTTTGCCTTTGTATTCGCCGCTGCTGATGGCAATCGGCGTGATGCCTTCTGAAACATTGACGGATTCCGCACCTTTAATATTGCTGAAGAATTTTTCAAACCAGCGTTCCAAGCCCATGCCGTTCCACAAAATCAATTGCGCATCTTGAGCGGTGGCAAGGTCTTTCGGCGTGGGTTCGTAGTCATGAATTTCCGCGCCGGGTTTGGTGATGGATACGACTTGTGCGTGTTCGCCGGCAACATTTTGCGCCATATCCGCGATAATCGTGAAAGTGGTGGCGACTTTGAGTTTATCGGCGGCAAGGCTTGGAATTGCGCAAGCGGCAAGCAGGGCAGTAAGTAAAACTTTTGTTTGTGTTTTCAACATGATGAATACCTATTTAAGATTTAAAGGAGTTATTATTCTATTTCAAATAGTAATGCTTGTCAATTGCATGATAGATAATTCATTTCATTGCTAATGATTTATTTTGAAATTTCTTGCTAACATTTTACAATTTACGTTATCAGCAGTGGTAAACGGAGAGTGAAGCATGATTAGCATATTTGAGATGTTTAAAATCGGTATCGGACCGTCCAGTTCGCATACCGTAGGGCCGATGAAGGCTGCCGGTTTGTTTTTGCAGGCATTAAAAGCAGCGGATTGTTATGCGCAAACAGCGCGTTTTGCCGTGCATGTTTATGGTTCTTTATCTTTGACAGGGATTGGGCACGGTACGGACGGCGCTATTTTGGCAGGTTTGGCGGGAGAAGATCCGAAAACCGTAGATACCGACAAAATGCCGCAATTGATAGCGGATATTCGGGCGAATAAAGCAGTTGCGCAGCCTGATCGCAGTCCGATTGCTTTGGATACGGAAAAAGATTTTGTTTTCCATAAAACGCGTTTGCCTTTGCATGAAAACGGAATGACTTTGCAGGCTTTTGATGCGCAAGATACATTGCTGTTGGAGAAAAATTACTATTCTATCGGCGGCGGTTTTGTTGTTGAGGAGGAAGATTTCAGCACTGCTTTAGGGCAAGAAGATTTGCCGGTGCCTTATCCTTATAAAAATGCGGCCGATTTGCTGGCGCATTGCGAAAAGGAGAATTTGCGTTTATCGACGGTGATGCTGCGCAATGAAAGCGCATTGCATCAAGAGGCGGTAGTGCGCGATTACTGTCAAGAAGTTTGGGGCGTAATGCGCGATTGTATTGCACGCGGATTGGAACATGAAGGTGTTTTGCCCGGTAAACTGCGCATTCCGCGCCGTGCGGCGCAGTTGCATCGCCAATTGGAAGATGCCGGCGATAATTTAAGCAAAGATCCGATGTTTTTGATTGATTGGCTGAATATGGTGGCGATGGCGGTGAATGAAGAGAATGCCGCCGGCGGGCGTGTGGTAACCGCGCCGACAAATGGGGCTTGCGGTATTGTGCCGGCGGTTTTGGCTTATTACGAACGCTTCGTGCATCCGCTTGATGAAGACAAAATCACCCGTTATTTACTGACTTGCAGCGCTATCGGCAGTCTTTACAAAATGAATGCTTCTATTTCGGGCGCGGAAGTGGGTTGCCAAGGAGAAGTAGGCGTGGCTTGTTCTATGGCGGCTGCCGGATTGACGGATTTGCAAGGCGGAACTGCCGAACAAGTCTGCGAGGCGGCAGAAATCGCTATGGAGCATCATTTGGGCTTAACCTGCGATCCGGTGGCAGGGCAGGTGCAAGTGCCTTGTATCGAGCGTAATGCGGTGTCAGCCGTTAAAGCGGTCAATGCCGCGCGGATGTCTCTGATGCGCAGAAGCAAGCCGGTCGTCTCTTTAGACGAAGTGATTAAGACCATGTATGAAACCGGCAAGGATATGAATGAAAAATATCGCGAAACCTCAACAGGCGGCTTGGCGATGAATGTGCCTTGCTAAGACAAAGTACGATTTATTTTAGCGGCTTTTCAATTAAATCTATGCCAATATACAATTGGCATAGATTTTTTTGTATGTGGTTTAAAAATAATTGAATATGATTAAACTATATTTATTTTCTGATTATTTGTTTATAAAGATATTTTTTTGAAAACTTATACCGCAGACTTGAAAAGCTTCATAATGAGCAATGAGTCGGTCGATATGTTTGCGTAATGCGGTTTTTTCAGCTTTGCTCAGTCCTTTAATATAAGTGAAATGCTGATCGAGCGGCAATAGAAAATGGCTGCCGCGAATCTTTGCAACGACTAAATATTCTTTGACGAGATAGGTAGAGTTTTTATCTTATTTTTTAAAAATCCACGGTTTTAAGTTGCTTCTTCCAATCTGTATTTGATAGCTGTTTTTCATTAAAGTTCCCGCCGGATAGCAAATGCTGTATTTATCTATTTTTTTCCTATATTTGTAATATTCCCAATCATTGATAGCTACAATTTTCCAAGGTTGATTGTCAGTGCGATTGAATAAAGCTAAGGCAGTATAATAAAAGCCTGAAAAGCCGAATATGACAATAGCGGCGAATAATAAAAAACAGCCATATTTATCATGACAAACATAAATATGCTGCGCCGAATAATCGTTTGCTGTGCAAAGGAATTGCTAAAACGATATGGTGCATTGAGGCTTGAAAGTATCGTAATGTATTCGGGATTGTTAAAACCGCTACTAGCTGAGAATGTTTGTTTATAGCGCTTATAGTCGAAGAATTGAAAAAGTATTACGGCGTTGGCTCGCCTTGCCGTACTATCTGTACTGTCTGCGGCTCGCCGCCTTGTACTACTTTTTCACTTCTCCGACTATAGCATCGTAAGTAAAAATAAACTGGCAATATTTGTTTCTTCTCGAGTCTCTGCATTGTCCGTAAGCAGAACGAATTTCGGCTGTTGCGGATTTTTCTGAAGAGGCTAAATGCTGTTTATAATATGCGGTATTATGGCAAGCGCTGCGTAAACTGACATCATGAAAACTACGGCAAGGTTTTGGCGGTGGAGGCGGTAAACATAGTGCCGATTTCCTGTGCGCCATTAAGCCTGATATACCAATCTTCTTTTAACTGACCATGCATGCTGTTATTCATGCCAACAATTGAGATGACAAGTAGCAAACCAATGATTCCTACAATTCTTGGGGCAGTCATTGAAAATTTTTTTGCCCGCAATACGCGATTTGTTGTTGAAAAATAGCCTAAATGAATCATAGAGTGAATTTTGAGAAGTTTTTAATGTTTTCTTTTTCAAAATAAAAAAGCTTCAACATAAAATGATGTTATGCTGAAGCCTATATCAATAAGGTAAGAAAATAATGTTATTTATCTTTAACCAGACTTTGTACGGCATGATAAATAGAGGCTTTGTTTCTTAATTGGGCATTATGCGATAAGCCTTTGAATAATTTTTTATGCTGCGCATCCACATTCATCGCAAAACCACTGTCGATAGTGGTCAAGCTATCTAAATTAGAAGCTTGTAAATGCCAGTTTGTTTTCATCAACGATTGCGGATTAGGATTGCTTGCAAGCCATTTGAAGTCCGGATGGCTTACTTGCAGGGATTTGCATTGGCGGTGGATGCAGAGATTGGCAAAATCTGAGCCTTTATGCGGTGTGGCAATGGTAACCGCATCTTCCACGAGAATATTTCTAAAGCCCGATTCGTATTCGCTTCCGCCTTGCACGGCACTGCGAATCACCAAACCGCCCATAGAATGTCCCATTAAATCAACTTTTTGATTATATTTTGTGTAATGATCAAAAACATAATTAGAAAGTGTGCGTCCTAGTTCTTTCCAAGTATTATCACGACCTGTATTGCCGTATAACTTCGCTAAATTAACATCGCAATTTTTGCTGGCTTTGTAATAAGTAACTGTTTTAACGTTGGTAAAGCCTTGCATTTTTAGTTCTTTTAAGATAGGGCCCCATAATTGGCCGCAGTTGATGCTGGCAGAGTCATATGTCATAAATCCATGTACTAATAAGACGGGCGTATCTTTGCTTTGCGTAGCCGGTTGCGCTTGTGCCGCGATTGCCAAGCAAGGAATAAGAGCAAGCCATAGTTTTTTCATAAACATCTCCAGTTAAGTTAAGGAAGGGCAATAATGCCGGGTGCGATTTTATCATTACTAAAAGATTGAATTAAAGTTATTTTTGTTATTAAGCGCTGTTTTCTTACACATTAACTGAAATTGCTATGGATTTTCGCTATGGATTTTCGCTGTGGTTTTCAGCTTGTATCAGTGTTTCGATATGTCTTCGGCATTGGCGGCGCTGCGATTCGGTCAAACCCCCGACAATTTCCAGATTTAAATCCAAAGGCACGGGCATACCGCCGTTTTTCGGCATGACTGCCAAGAGATAGGCATTGCCCTGATGTTCAAAAAGATAGGGTGAGAAATATTTGCCGTCAATAAGTAAACGATAGGGCTTTTTCTTAGGGTTTTTTCGCGGAATATTGACGATATAGCGCTTTTTCGTATGGTGAAAATCCTCCAATCCGACCAACAGCCAAGGTTGTCCTTGCCATGCGTATAAAGCGGCTAATCGGCGTCGCTTCCACGGCAGCCATAAAAATAGTATGAATAAGGTCATACCAATCAAAACAAAACTGAGAGCATGGAAAAACAACCATGCCAGACTGCGGCTGCCAAGTTTTTCCATGGCAAAACTGTTGCTAAAGCGCGGCGGATTGCCATCGTCGCTAAGCAATTGCAAGGGCGGCAAAGTCTTAGGTCGGCTGCCGAAAAAGACGATTTTTTGTTTGAGGAAGCCGTTCTGATAGTAAATGAAAATGCGGCAGGTGCTGATGCTGCGACTTTGCCAGCAATAGCTTTCGGGGTGGACTTCTGCTTCCGGCACCGGTTGATAATGATGGCGTAGTCGCCAGTCTTGCCATAGCGTGCGCGTATTGTCGCGTTCCATATAGAAAATGGCACAGCCTAGAGCAAAAAGCATGGCGCAAATCAGGTAAGTGAAAAAAGGCGATAAATGTCCCATGCGTTTGATATAGGGGCGGGTGCTTTGGGCAAAGCCGGGAAAACTGCCGAGAATGAACATGATGTTTTTCTATAAATCTGCGTATGATAGATAGGATGTAGCGGCGCTATCATAACATTTTAGACTTGATAAATTATGCCGCTAAACGGCTTTTTTGCCGCCTAATCGCGTACAATAAGCGCAAAATCGATAAGGAGAGAGACATGGAAGTCATTAAACGGGAATTGTTGGCGCAATTTGCCCAAGGACAAGCATTTTGCCGCATGCGCTATCAGGGGCAAAATTATATATTGCCGGTGGCAGTGGACAATAGCCTGCAATTGGAAGATTTATTGGAAATTGAGCGTCAAAAAACGGCGGTAATGGAGAATTTGCAGCGCTTTATGCAGGATAAACCCTACAACCATATGCTGCTTTGGGGCGCGAGAGGCACAGGGAAATCTTCTTTGATTCGTGCCACTTTTCAGACTTTGGCGGGGCAGGGCTTAAAACTCTTGCAATTGGCTTGCGATGATTTGCAGGATTTGGCTTTTTTGCTGTGGGTATTGGCGCAAACCCAAGACAAATTCCTGATTTATATCGATGATTTATCCTTTTCGGATAATGATGACAGTTACCGCGCCTTAAAAGCCGTGCTGGACGGCTCGATTGCCGGCATGGCAAAAAACGTAATGCTCTGCGTGACCTCTAATCGCCGCCATTTACTCAGCGAAAGTCATCATTCTGACGATGCCATTCATCCTGAAGAAGATCTGGAAGAGCAAATCTCTCTTGCCGAGCGCTTTGGTTTGCGTCTGTCTTTTCATCCGCTGTCGCAGCGCCAATATTTGGATATGGTGACGCATTGGGCTTTGCGTCACGGCTTGACTTATGATGACAGTTTGCAACAGCAGGCATTGCAATTTTCTTTGGCACGCGGCAGCCGCAACGCCCGCGTTGCCGAACAATTCGTGCGCCAAATAGGGCAATAAAATGCACTTAGCCTTGTTTCAACCGCAAATACCGCCCAATACGGGCAATATTATCCGCCTTTGCGCCAATACCGGTGCGCAATTACATATTATCCATCCCACCGCTTTCGGTTGGGACGACAAACGCCTGCGCCGCGCCGGACTGGATTATGCCGAATTTGCCAGCGTGCAGCATCATGACTCATGGCAGGACTTCGCCGCTTATGTCGCGCAACATTTGCCGCAGTCGCGCATTTGGGCATTGACTACGCGCGGCACACATAATGTCTTTGATGCGCGTTTTGCTGCCGAAGACGTGCTGCTTTTCGGCAGCGAAACCGCAGGCTTGAGCGAGGAAATTCATCGGGCGCTGGCAAGCGAACAAAAACTGCGCCTGCCTATGCAGACACATTCCCGCAGCTTGAATCTTTCCAATGCGGCGGCGGTGGTATTGTATGAAGCCTTACGGCAGACGGGCTTGCCGTGAATATTAATGGCATTGCTTTTAATGGCATTGCTTTATTCTAAATTCTCACATAAAATTGCGACAATCTTTTAATAAAGCATGATTTAATTTGTTGAAAATGATAGAATATTTATCAGTCAGTTTAGCGATTTTAATCTAAATTGCTTATATTTTCCTAGATTATTATTCTCTTATCTTTTTTTATTAACCTGCAGTGGGGACAAACATGCAGGTTAAATCACGTCAGCGTGTGGCTGATCATGGCGAAGTATTTACCGCCGAGCGTGAAGTCAAAGCCATGCTCAATCTTTTGCCGAATGAAATTTGGCAAAAGATTAATAGCAAATTTTTAGAGCCTGCCTGCGGGAATGGTAATTTTTTAGCTGAAATATTAGCTCGAAAATTAGATATGATTTTGCAGATGCTGCAATCTAAAAAAATTAAAAAAATACATTGGCAATTTAATTATGAATATTATGCGATTCAATCCATATCTTCTATTTATGGTATAGAAATACTGCCTGACAATTGTCTGGAATGCCGTGAAAGATTATTAAATTTGTTTATAGAACAAGCATTATCAAAAAAATTTTGAAGAAGTAAAACAGTATATCATTTCTATTTCTGAATATTTATTAGAGAAAAATATTGTGAATGGTGATGCTTTATTCAGCTCACCGGTTATATTCAGCGAATGGAGTTTTATGGGTGAAATGGTTTGTCGTACAGAGTATGTCTATCAAAAACTAGTAGAAGATAAACATTATCGAACAAACTATGCTACCCATAAAAAATACCTACCTACTCACTTTTTAAAATTATCAGAGCAAGGATAATGTGATGGATATTCAGATTGATAGTAATATTATTAAGGATTTAAACAGATTAACTCAAGAACAACTATCACTTTTTGAAGGCAATTATAATCTCGATGTATTGGACTGTTTATCCAGTCTGTCTAATGATGAGGTTTTCACATCGCCAAAACTTGCCAATCAAATGCTGGATTTATTGCCGCCTGAAATTTGGTCAAATCCAAAGGTAACATTCTTAGACCCTGTGTGTAAATCAAGGGTATTTTTGCGTGAAATTGTCAAACGCTTGGATAAAGGATTAAAAAATCAAATACCAGATAAACAAACTCGCATTAACCACATTTTAAAAAAT
>ERZ1023440.147-NODE-147-length-17070-cov-348.954099_pt1 | contig 17070 bp, 16 predicted proteins | sample MGYA00380520_ERZ1023440 | MGnify/ENA primary metagenome ERZ1023440 (study PRJEB33173, sample SAMEA4830335) | metagenome | study: EMG produced TPA metagenomics assembly of the PRJEB25223 data set...
AAGTGGTTATCCCTGTTCAATATGATGATGTTTGGAGCTTTTCAGGGGGCTTGGCGGGCGTCAACCAAAACGGCAAATGGGGGTTTATTGATAACACAGGTAAAGTGGTTATCCCTGTTCAATATGATGAAACTTGGGGTTTTATCAAAGGTAAAGCCCTAGTGCAACTAAACGGCGAAGAATTTTATATAGACGAAACAGGCAAACGCCTAAATTGATTTTGGCACTAGATTTTTAAAATAAATCCAATAAAAAACACGGTGATTATCGTGTTTTTTATTGTCATCGTACCCAAAAATGATTGTTTTTACAGAGAGTTTTGTAAAATAAATTCAGGGCGAATTGCAATTCGCTCCTACACGTCCAAATCTTAAAAGAAGTTACAACCAAACCCCCTGCACCCCCTGCCAACCCACCTTAATCCCAAGTCCGATAAGCAGAATTATAGATGAATTGACATACAGTCAAAAAAATTGAATTTTACTACGGAAACCGTTCACCCTGAGCTTGTCGAAGGGTCGGTTTCCGTCATGGTTCGACAGGCTCACCACGAACGGAAACCGTAGCACTTTTTCATTTTGTAGAGTGTACTAGTGCATAAAAATACCAAGCCAATTCGGTTGATATTTTTGCATCATTACTTATTATTCCCGATATCAGTATCAATATATAAATCATCAATATCAAAAAAATACCCTATTGATTTATATTCAACAATCCCATTAGTATAAGTTTCTTCATGCCAACCAAACAGCTTACCCCTGCGATGAATGGTAACCGATTTTGTTTTTTGGGAAATCATGACAATCTCTTCAACGGAATGAAGGTTTTTATATTCATCAATTTTCATTGACATTTCTTTGTTTGTATTGCTTTTTGACAGAACTTCACCAATTAGAATTGGTCTTGCCGTTACAAGTGCATCACCTTCAACACCACAAGCAATGGAAAAGTCAGGATAACGAACCTGATACTCCGATGTTTGAATGCCAAAATCACTAGGGCGAACCTTGCAATCTGGCATATTCTTTCTTAAAAAAAATTTAACATCAAGGCAATTTGAAATAATCAGGCTATGATTTGATGAACCGCCAGCCATAGCAACAATTTGACCGTCAATCAATTCTACATATTCATTGGGATTTTTTTCCATATAAGCAACAAACTCTGCAACCGTCATTTTTTTGGATTTTTGCTTTGCTGTAACTGCTTGATTATTACTAAGTACAGATAATGGGAAATTTGTGTTTAATGTCGTCATCTTTTACCCCTATATGACTGAATTAAAAAACCATACTTGTAATTATACTACTTTTTTTAAAAAGTCAAGTATTTTATAAAAATCAATACATTACAACCAAACCCCCTGCACCCCTTGCCAACCCACCTTAATCCCAAGTCCGATAAGCACCCACAGGATAAGCGTGCGGAATTTGTCGGACGGTAGGCGTTTGCCAAGTTTTGCTCCGATGATGATACCGACCACAGACAGCACGGTCAAGGCGATGATAAGCCCCCAAGTAGACGGCTCTACCGCTAGGATAATGTCTTTTAAAACAATGACTTGAACCAGTTTATTGACAAAATAGCACAGATTGCCAACCTTGATAATCGTGTCCTTATCGTCCGTCATGGAGAGTAGGTACATGAGTAGCACGGACGACATGGCGTTGGTCGCACCGCCAACCACACCTGCCACAAAGCCAATGCTGACAAGAGATAGAGCGGTGTTGGGTAGGACGATTTTTTTACCCATAAGGCTTGTTATGGCATACCACAGCACAACGGCACTAAGGGCAAGCATCAGATACGCCGAGTTCACCACAAGGAGCAAATACGCCCCCAGTGCCGAGCCTAGCACGGACACCGTAACAAGTAGCCAGTATTTTTTAAGATAAAAACAAAAGTTATGCCACGCCCCGCCACGTCCGCCAAGCCAAGCGATGAGATTGAGCGTGGCGGTTGGCACCAGCACAAGGATAATGGCATGGGTCAGCCCATATACGCCCGATAACGCCCCAATCGTAATAAGCGGAAAACCCATGCCTGCAATGCCGTGCAATACGCTTGCGATGACAAATAGGGGAATTAGCCAAAGTTCAAATTTCATAAAAGTCCTTTTAAATGATAAGGTTACATAATCTTTATCACATAATCCGCCAGCGTATTTGCCCACACATCATAAGTGGCACGGCTTGGGTGAAAGCCGTCTTTGGCAAACATGGTTTGGCGGTTTAGCGAGCTTTTGGCAAAGTCATCTTGCACATAATGCACGCCATTTTGCAGACAAATTTGCTCTAATATCTTACTTAATGCGACCGCCCTACGCCCAATCAATCCGTTTAACGGTGTCGGTAGGCTTGGGGCTAAGTGCATAGGCGGTAAGCTCAAAAAGATAACATGAGATACGCCAAATTTGCGTGTTAGCAGTGTGATAATCGCTTGCAAATTATCCGTCCACGCCTTATCAGACGTGCGTTTAATCACGTCATTAACCCCAATGCTGATGATGACCACATCAAAAGTCAGCTTGGGCATGGCGTACAAGCGGTGCAACAAATCAAAACTGGTGTGTCCGCTCGTGGCGTGCAACTGTACATGAATGGGCTTTTGTAACCGTTTGGCAAGTAGCGAGCCGATTCGCCCAAACGGTGCGTCATCTTGGCTATCCACGCCCACGCCTGCCGCCGAACTGTCGCCAAAAATGGCGATATTTAAGGCATGACAATCACAGTTTTGATTAAAATTGGCAATCCGAACACCGTCAGGCTCTGGCAATCTTAGGGCAGTTTTGGCGACTTTTTTGGCTTGTAGGTAATACAGCGGAGCAAGCAGATAATCTTGTTTTTTGCTAAACAGTTCAGTTGCCATGAATCACCCCCGCCACACAATTTACCAAACTTTTGGCGATACTGTCTTTACTTGCCTTATCCAGCACCACTTTATCCCTGCCATACCGCTCGGCAAAAAACACCGTCATGGCGTTGTTGTCCGAACCAAAGCCAATACTTTTGTCCGATACGTCATTGACCGCTATCATGTCTAGGTTTTTGGCGGTAAGTTTGGTGCGGGCGTAATTTTCGGTGTCTTGGGTCTCGGCGGCAAAGCCTACCATAACCGCTTTTGGGAAGGTCTGGCTCATCGTTGCCAAAATGTCGGGGTTTTTGATAAGCTCTAAGGTCAAGCCGTCTTGGTCGGACGTTTTTTTGATTTTTTGGGTGGCGATACTGGCAACCTTATAATCCGCCACGGCAGCGGTGGCGATAAAAATGGTGTCGCTGTTGTCCGTCATGACCGATTGGCAAGCGGTGAGCATCTCATCAGCCGTACCGACTGTGAGCCGTTTTGCCCCAAAGGGGGTCGGCAAATGCACCGCTCGCCCTGCCACTAGGGTAACGTCCGCCCCTGCATTCACGCACGCCCGAGCAATGGCAAAGCCCATTTTGCCAGTGGAATGGTTGGACAAAAATCGCACAGGGTCAATGGCTTCAATGGTCGCCCCTGCGGTGATGATGACTTTTTTACCATGTAAGACTTGGGGCGTTTGGCGTTTGGCAATGAGTGTCAAAATCCGCTCGCACAAATCATCAGGCTCAGGCAGTCGCCCTGCCCCCACATCGCCACACGCCTGCTCACCGCTGTCAGGGGTCAGCACGGTGTAGCCAAAACGGGCAAGTTTGGCAAGGTTGTCTTGGACAATGGCGTGGGCATACATCGCCTGATTCATGGCAGGGGCGATGACAATGGGGGCGGTGGTGGCAAGGGCAACGGTGGTTACAAGGTTGTCGGCAAGTCCGTGAGCGAGCTTGCCAATCGTGTTGGCACTGGCAGGGGCAATGACGACCATGTCCGCCCATTTGGCAAGTTCAATATGCCCCATGCCACGTTCGGCTTCATCGTCCAGTAGTTTGGTGTGGACTTCGTTGCCTGTCAAGGCTTGCAAAGTCAAAGGTGTGATAAACTCACACGCCCCGTCCGTCATCATCACACGCACAGCACAGCCTGCTTTTATGAGCAAGCGAGCAAGGACGGCAGATTTATAGGCGGAGATACCGCCTGTTATGGCAAGTAGGATTTTGGGGTGGGTCATGGCTTATTCGCAAAAAATAAAGGCATTATACACGATAATGTCTTGTGGGGAAATTTCATCAACCAAGAAAACTCAAAAATTGGCAATTTATATCAAATTTGATATAATCTATTTTAAAAACTGGTGTGGACTTAAACCATGAAAGACATTGAGTTTTTTGGGAACATCTTTGGACGACATCAGAGAATTTCCAGATGACATCAAACAAGACACAGGCTATCAGCTTCATCTTGTTCAAAACGGTCAAATGCCGTCTGATTTTAAATATATGCCAACCATAGGGTCGGGCGTGGTTGAGATTCGCCTAAAAGACGAAAATGGTATTTATCGGGTGATTTACACCGCCAAATTCCAAGATACCGTTTATGTTCTACACGCCTTTACCAAAAAGACTCAAAAGACATCACAAGCCGACATAGAACTTGCCAAAGCTCGCCTAAAACTTGCTCAACAAAAGGAAAATCACTCATGAAATTTCATTCTGTATTTGATGCCTTAGCTGACACTCCCGCCCAAAGTGCCAACCTAAAACTAAGAGCCGAACTGCTTGCCCATATCCAAGATACCCTAGCCGATATGGACGGCACACAAGCCGAGCTGGCTTGTGTTTGTGGATTGACACAGCCACGCCTAAATGATCTATTACAAGGCAAAATCAGTAAATTTAGCCTTGATGCGTTGGTTAATATCAATGCTAATTTAGGTATGGAAGTGGGATTGGTGTTTGCTTAATCGATTTACCCCCACACCAATTTTGCCACTTTTAAAATAGCAAATTTTAAAATGATAAAAAACAGAGAATGATTTTATGGCAAATTTATTTTTAAATCCGTTTACCGATTATGGTTTTAAACGCTTATTTGGCACAGAAGCCAATAAAGGCTTGTTGATTGATTTTTTAAACAGTCTATTACCCACTCATCATCAAATTGCCGATTTGGAATTTAAAAATACCGAACAGCTTGGGCAAAATCAATCCGACCGCAAAGCCATTTATGACATTTATTGCCAAAGTCATACAGGCGAGCAATTTATCGTAGAACTTCAACGCACCAAACAGGATTATTTTAAAGACCGCACTTTGTATTACACCAGTTTGGCAATCAGCGAACAGGCAAAGCGTGGGCGGTGGAACTATCAAATTACGGCGGTGTATTGCGTAAGCATTTTGGACTTTTGTTTTGATGAGCATTTGGACGATGATGACGTGATTCACACCATTAAATTAAAAGACCAACATGGGCGGATATTTTATGACAAATTGACATTGATTTATTTGGAAATGCCCAAATTTCAAAAGTCAGAACATGAATTAACCACCCATTTGGATAAATGGTTATTTTATTTCAAAAATTTAAAGGATTTACAAATGATACCAACTGCATTTAATGACAATGCCATTTTTCAAGAAGCCTTTAAAATTGCCGAACTTGCCAATTTGACCCATGAAGAATGGCAAAAATATCAATACAGCCTAAAAACTTACCGTGATAATTTGGCAACCGACAGCTATCTGCATGAGCAAGGCAAAAAAGAAGGTATTATACAAATTGCCAAACTCATGAAAAGCTCTGGCGAACCCACCGACAAAATCGCCCAATATACCAATTTGTCGCCCGATGAGATTGACAGGCTCTAACCCCACAAAAGTTTTGCCACCATACAAAAGCACACCACCACAATCACAGGGCGGATAAATTTTGCCCCGCCCTTGACGACCATGTGCGAGCCCAGATACGCTCCGATAAGTTGCCCTGTCATCATGACAAGCCCCACAACCCACACCACTTGACCGCCTAAAACAAAGAAAATCAAAGACGCAATGTTGGTGGCAAAATTCAACAGCTTGGCTCGTGCGGTAGCCTGTACCAAATCACGCCCACGAAGCACGACTTGCGACAGACTAAAAAACGTCCCCGTCCCCGGCCCAAAATAGCCGTCATACAGTCCGATAAGTGGAGCAACCGTCCGTTCATACAGCTTTTGGCTCATTTTGGGCGTGGTCTCTAATTTGCCCAAATTGGGACTAAACAGCGTATACACCCCCACCGCTCCGATGACAAAGGGCAATGCCTTTTGCAAAAAATCAGGGGGCGACAATTGCACCAGCACCGTCCCCACCGCAGAACCCACAAATGCCATAATCAAGGCAACTTTCATCATCTTGGGGTGGATTAGCCCCTTTTTTATCATCGTAACACTTGCCGAGAACGACCCTGCACAGGCTTGTAATTTATTGGTGGCAAGCACCGCCACAGGATTCATGCCCGTCAAAAGCAAGGCAGGAATGGTCAAAAGTCCACCCCCGCCTGCCATGGCATCAATAAACCCTGCAAACAACGCTACAAAAAAGAGTATGGAGATAAGCTGTATGGTGAGTTCCATGTCATTAGCCCAAAATTCTTATTTTAACAAAAAATGATTGGCTTTTGTAAATTTATGTTAAAATGATGTGTTTTTGTTAAAAATCATGCTTTTGTACATCATAGGACTTGTTATGTCAAAACTTTTTTCATGGTATTTTAAGCCAAACTTATTATTAAGAATCCTAATCGGCTTAATCCTAGGCTCAATCTGCGGTATCATTTTTCAAAATGCCCAAACCGCCATTAGCATTTTATCACCCATTGGCGAGCTGTTCATTCGTCTGTTAAAGATGATAGTCATTCCCGTCATTGCGTCCACGCTCATCGTGGGGGCAAGCTCAATCACGCCTGCCCAGCTTGGGCGTATCGGCATAAAAACGCTCATTTATTACACCATTACGTCCATTTTTGCCATCATCATCGGGCTTGGCGCGGGCAAGCTCTTTAACCCCGGTTTGGGACTAGAACTCATCGCCGACACCGCAAGCGAAGGCAAAACTGCCGAAGCCCCAAGCATGCTTCAAATCCTGCTTGAAATCGTCCCCACCAACCCAATCGGCGTGATTAGTAGCGGTCAGGTGTTGCCCATGATTTTCTTTTGTTTGGTATTTGGCATTGCCCTTGCCTTTGGGCGTGATAGCGATGATGAAAATATCAAAAAAAGCTCGGACACGGTGTTTTATTTTGTGGACGGGGTTAGCCAAGCGATGTTTAAGATTGTCGGCTGGGTCATGCAGTACGCTCCGATTGGCGTGTTTGCGTTGATTTTTATTGTTTTTTCAAAAAATGGGGCAACCGCTTTTGGCTCCTTGGCAAGCGTTACGGCAACTGTTTATGTTGGTTTTGCCTTACAAATCGCCCTTGTGTACTGCGTGATTTGTGCGTTGATGAAACTCTCCCCACTTATCTTTTTGAAAAAGGCTCGCCCCGCCTTTATCACCGCCTTTGTAACCCGCTCATCGGGGGCAACCTTGCCTGTGTCCATCCAAGCATCACAAAGCATGGGCATTCCCAAGAACATTTATAGCTTTGGCTTGCCTGTCGGCTCTACGATGAACATGGACGGCACGACCGTGTATCTTGGCGTGTGTGCGATTTTTATTGCCAATGCGGTGGGCGTACCGCTTGACGGCTCGCAAATGCTGACCATCACGATGACTGCCGTGCTTGGGGCAATTGGTACGGCAGGTGTGCCAGGGGCGGGGGCGATTATGCTCCTTATGGTACTAGAATCCATTGGTCTACCTGTGGAAGCTGGCTCGGCGGTGGCGATTGCCTATGGCATGATTTTGGGCATTGATGCCTTGCTTGATATGGGTCGCACCGCCCTAAATGTCGTGGGCGACATCACAGGGGTGGCAACCGTTGCCAAGCAAGAAAAGGCTTTGGACAAAGAAATGTGGGATTCTTGATTGTTAAGATTTAAAAACAAAAAAACAGCACAACCGAAATTGTGCTGTTTTTTATTACCTTATTAATGAATTAGAACTTACTGGTGAAGCTCACACCCACCTGAGAAGCATCTGAATCGCCACTACCTGTGTAGCTGTAGTTTAGACCTACTTGACTGTTTGGCGTTACATTGTAGTTTGCACCCACTTTGGCTGACCATTTGGTTTTGTCAGTATCCCAAGTACCATATTGTACATCTGTTGCTGTGCCAACATAGCGAGTATCTAGGCTGGTATCACGGCTAACAGCGTGAGCCACTTGCACACCTGCGGTTAGTTGTAGGGCAGGGGTTGCTTGGAATGCCACATCCGTACCAACACCCACCTGAGTTTGCTTGGCACTGATGTCGGTGATGATGTTCATGCCATCGTTGATGTCGCCATCATTTTTGTATTTTTGATGGTTGGCAAAGGCATAAGGCTGTACGCTCACGCCCGATGCGGTATCGATGTTTTTACCCACTTGGATACCCACGCCATATAGCTTACCATCATACTTGATGTCATCGGTCATCTCGGCACGGTTGGCTTTGGTCTCAACCTTAGCTCCTTTTACCCAGCCTGACACATAAGCATCACCAACATTTTTGGATGCACCCACGGTCAGACCAATGCTGTCAGTTTGGGTTTTATTGCTAATGCCATAAACTGATTCTTTTAGGTCAAGGTCGCTGACATCAAGCTGAGCACCGACACTAACATCGTTCGCAGTCTGAGTGCTGGCACCAACGGTATAGGTGTTGCCCTTACGCTCGCTGGTGGCGTGAGCCATGTCCACATCATAATCATGGTGACTGACCGAACCCCAAACATTTCTACCATCTTTTAGACGCTTACCAAAGTCAGTGGCGTGAACAGCACTGTCTTCTACCACATTTAATGCACTGTCAGCATAGAATGTTGGGTCTAGCTTATATAGCTCTTGGTTGGTGCTTACCACAGACAGCATGGGACTGGCTGTGTTGTTGCCATAGTCGGCACTCATATTCTCAAAACTACTAAACACTTGGTTGGCAAAGCGTTTTTCATCGCTGGTTAATGAGCCTTGAACTGCTTGTTTTTCATCAAGGTCGTTTAGCACTTTATCTAGGTTTTGGGCAACACGGCTACCGCTATTATTCATGCCAATGCCATAAACAACATTGCCTGCACTTAGACGTCTGGCGGTTACTTGTACGTCGTTGTTCACACGTGAGTTACCCACCACTCTGCCATTTCTGTCCACCTCTGGGGTGTACTCAACCTTGGTAACCTCAAACAAGGGGTTGCTTGAACGATGGCTGTCAAAGCGGTTTTCAAGACCTTGCTTGGCACGCAAAACAGTACTGCGACTGCCTGATTGGCTGATGATGCCATCTTTGGTCTCGCCTGTTAAGTTTAGAGTACCACCGAGTCTTGCTTTGCCATCAACGGTAATCATGTTGCCAAACTGGGCTTTTAGACCAGCATCTGCACCACGATTGGTGTTGATATTATAGTTACCTCTGATGCGTAGATTACCTTCGTTATTTACCCAGCCACCTGTTTGGTGTACATTGGCAACACTACCATGACCTGTCAGCTCACCACCTTTGACAACCATGGTAGAACCACCATTGTTACCATTGATTTCTAATGAACCGCCCTCGATGATAGAGTTACCTTTATAGCTGTTATTACCAGTAAATACCAGTTTACCAGCACCTTTTTTGGTAAAGCCTTTGTCGCCTTTTAGGTCATTGTAGAATACAGATAAAGGCGTGCCTTGGGTGTCAAGCTCTACGTTGTCCCAGTAAAAACCACCATAACCCTTAGCAGCAGCTTCTGGGTCTAGTAGCCCCCAACCATCTTGCCACGTGATGTTTTTACCATTATGGTTTGCAATGATTTGACGGTTTTCCCATGGGGTGTCGCCGGGGATGTATAGATTACCTCGGTTGTCTGTATAATATCTGCCATAATAGCCTGATGGCAGACGGCTCACACGTCTGAGTCCTTTGTAGCCATTTGGTGAATTGGCGGTGATTTCTGAGAAGTCCTTAGCCGTACCTAAAATGGTTTGAGAGATGTTCTCATTTTTCATCCAAGGATAAGCTGATTGCACCAGCACTGCCGTCCCTGCCACACGAGCAGTGGCAGGCGATGTGCCTTTGTAGTTGCTCAGTCTGCCGTTGTTGGCATAGTTTTCGGTGGACGATGTTGCCGATACGCACCACTCAGCGGTACGACCACAGTCATTGGCTTGATTAAAATCTTCTCGTGGTGATGATACGGTGATGAAGCCTTTTTTGAACTCGCTGTTCATGAGCGGTGCTAAGTTCTCATCATGTGCATCATTAAGACCCTCGTTACCTGTCGCCTTGATGATAAGGGCGTCACGATTCATGATAAGGTCATGAATGACAGGCAGAGTTACCTCAGCATTGGTAATGCTTGTTCTGTAACGATTTGGGTAGATGTTGCCTGTATTGGGATCATAGTTGAGTCGCTGAGCATCGTAGAACCAACGGTCAGAGTTATCCGAACCCCATGAGTTGTTAAAAATCTTAACGCCATGGTCTTGGTTGAGTTTACGCATCATCAAGAACTGGTTACCACCGTTTGAGCCACGGTCGATACTGTCACTACCATAGATTTTGGCATTGGTCATGCCGTTGTTACCTGCGATAACAGCAGCCATCTGGTTGCCATGGTCGCCACTGGCAGATGTGGTTGGCGTCTCAACGATTCCTGAGTCATTGTGTGGGTCATAACAGCTAGAACGTCCTGCTGAGATACATTTGACCTGCGTGTCATGAACGTTGGCACCGACCATATCTCGGTTGAAGCGGTTGATGCCCGTATCAATCACGCCCACTTTGGCACGGCGAGTATCGATGGTGTTTTTTAGATCGTCTAGACGCTGGGCATAGCCATCTTCTGTGGTGCCATAGAATTTGGACGTCAAGTCAGAGTTGTTTGACGTATCCATGACACTATAACCTGTGCGAGTACCAGCACTTGGTGCAGGTTGGCTGCGTTTTAGATGGGATTGCACTTGTCTTGTGTAATTATTTCTTTTGACTTCTGATGATGCAACAGGAGCCACATAACGACCAGAGACAGCTGACTCCACAGGTGCTGGCGTAGGAGCAGGCGTTGGCATGGGAGCAACGGGGGCTGGGGCTGGTCTGACAGGAGCAGGAATGGGCGCTGGGGCTGGTGTTGGGGCTGGATTATAATAACGACGATTAATCAAATCCCAATAGTAGTTATACAGATAACTACTTACTTTCGCTCTCTCGGAGCTGGCTGACTGTGCCTGTGCACCTGTCTCAGCGTAGCCTGCGACACTATTTGTGCCGATAGCAACCATACAAGCCACGGTCAAGGGCTTGGCGTAAAACCCTTTTTTGGCAGGTTGTGTTTGTAATGACATATTACACCCTTGTGTTTGTGTTTATGATAAAAACATCAGTGATGGCTAACAAGAATAACCTTGACACCAAAACCCAATCCATCAAGATACCAGGGCATTACCACGCTTTATCCATCATAAACAATGAAATTAAAACATTCAAATACACTGTCATTTACCGAAATGAAACATTTGTACTACAAAATCGGTAAAAGAAAACTTATCTTAATATAAGTTTTGCAAATTGTAAATTAATAGCAACTTATTGTCTAGTGCTTGCCAAATGATATAATATTGTGTTTACAAATAATGTTTTAATTATTTGATTTTTATAATTATTTTTTTAAATAAACAACTGTTTATTTTTTACAATAATTAACAATATGTTATTATACAGACAGTATATTATGTTTTGTGAAATATTATACATAAATGAGCAATCCTATTTTGTGATATCATCATATCAAATTAATGATTTATTGCAAATAAATGTTTGTTGGCAATCCTTGAAATGCCAACAAACATTATCAATGGTAGGCACATCCCATAAACAATCATTCAAAAAGACAGCCAACAAAATTGAACTTTAATGCGAAAATTGTAGTGCTTTTTCGTCTTGTAAGGCATACACCATTTCATCCGAATCATTCCCATCTAAACACCAAAATCCATGCACTTACCATCACGCCACTGCTTGCATTTGGCAAACCCACAGAAAGAAAACTTACACAAATAATCACAAAACCGCTTTCGTATTATTAATTTTTGTGATATATTCACAAGATTGGTTAATTTTTATTTATAACTATTTTTTATAGTTGTGGGTTTTGTTTATTCATTTATAGGAAAAGATAATCATGCCGATGAGTCGCATAAAATCCTTTTTTGAGCTAGAAGCAGCCGGGGGCATTGTCCTTGCCTTTGCTGCTGTGCTTGCCATGATAGTCGCCAACTCGCCATTATACGAGCTGTACAACGCCTTTATTCACGCCCCTGTGGTGGTGCAGATTGGTCAGTTTGAGATTGCCAAAGATGCTCATCATTGGATTAATGACGGTCTGATGGCAGTCTTTTTCTTTTTGGTGGGACTTGAGCTAAAGCGTGAAGCCCTAATCGGCGAGCTGTCAGACATCAAACAAATCGTCCTGCCTGCCATCTGTGCCATCGGTGGCATGGTCGCCCCTGCTTTGGTCTATTATGGGCTAAATCACGGTGACAGCGAAGCTCTAAAAGGCTGGGCAATCCCTGCCGCCACAGACATCGCCTTTGCCATTGGCGTGCTTAGCTTGCTCGGCAACAAAGTCCCCAATGCCCTAAAAGTGTTTTTGGTATCCATCGCCATCTTTGATGACATCGGAGCGATTATCATCATTGCCTTATTCTACACGTCCGAGCTGTCGTTATTCTCACTGGGTGTGGCAGCGGTGTGCTTGCCATTTTTGTTCCTATTAAACCGCTTAAACGTCACCCGCCTAACACCCTACTTGCTCATCGGGCTCATCTTATGGGCTGCCATGTTAAAATCAGGCGTGCATGCGACCTTAGCAGGTGTGCTCTTGGCGTTTTTTATTCCTTTAAAAAATAATGCCGACCCCGAGCATTCACCCCTAGAAGAGCTAGAACACGACTTACATAACACTGTTGCCTTTGGTATCCTACCCTTATTTGCCTTTGCCAATGCAGGGATTTCATTAGCTGGCACCAACATGGGCGAGCTCATGCATGGCGTGCCAATGGGTATCGCCCTAAGTCTGTTTATCGGTAAGCAGATTGGCGTGATGATTCCTGTGTTTTTGGTCGTCAAGTTAGGACTTGCCAAACTGCCCACAGGCACAACCTTTATGCAAATCTATGGCGTGTCCCTGCTTTGCGGTATCGGCTTTACCATGTCGCTCTTTATCTCAGGGCTTGCCTTTGGCGGTATTCCTGATGATTATGACCCACGTTTGGGCATTATCTTGGGTTCGCTTATCTCGGGCATCGTGGGCTATCTTATCTTGCGTACCAACATCAAGGACGCTGACCACCCCACCCTTGCCAAAAACGACGAGATGTATCTGGGTGTTGGAGAACCACCCAAACATTAATCATACCAAAAACAAAAAGCGGGCAACATGTCCGCTTTTTGTCATCCGCTCTTTTCATTTACCTGTGTTTGTCATACAATAAACCAACTTCATCATCCACCAGTGCCATTATTATCATCCCCATGATTTAAGGAAACTTCCATGTCTTATCGCACCGTCCTTGATTTGGCATCCGCCTTGTCTGATACGGACAAACTAAAACTGGCTCATCATCTGCTTGGGCAACTCATGCTCTCCCCGAGTCCATCATCTGCTCCTACCGACAAACTGCCACCATCTGCCGATTATGATTATTGTTTGGAGCGGGTACTAAAAAGCAAGCCCAATCGCCTGCCTGCCCTACGGACGTTTTTGGAAGCGATTGTTAGCTTTCGGGGCGGTCAAAGTGCCGATATCGATGACATCATCAAGCGTTTGGAGCTTAACAATGTCATCAAAAAAGACGGCGATAACGTGGTGTATTTGGTTGATTAGGGCGTACCTGTCAGCCTTGCCACAAGCTCACTCATGCTCTCATCACGACAATCCGCCACACCCACACCGCTCCACAGGCTCATCAGCTCGCTGTTTTGGGTGGTTGCTCCATAGGCTCGCAGGGATTTTGTCATGGCGTTTAGTGTCGGATAATTTGGCAAATCATCGTTATCCAAATCAGCAAAATCTTGCATATAGTCCGTAACCACGCCCCTAGCCCATTTGCCAGAGTAGAGCCTTGTTAGGCGTGTGTCGTTACCTGTCGCACTGAGCAACCGCTTTTTCCAAAGTGGATTGATGGGCGACTCGTGCGTGGTCAAAAACGCCGTCCCCACCGCCACCATGTCCGCCCCGTTATCTAGCATAAGGGCGACCTGTTCACGATTGGCAATGCCCCCTGCCGAGATGAGTGGGATAGTACTGACATTTTTGGCAAGTTTTAATAGCTCTAACGTGGATAATCTATCGCCCTGCTCGTCCAGCCAGCCCCCTTGATGACCGCCTGCCCCAACCCCTTGCACGACCACACCGTCCGCCCCCACGTCCTGCCACGCCAGCACTTCTGCCACACTATTTGCCGTACCGATGACCAGCGTGCCGACAGCGTGCAAAGCGTCCACTTGCGTTTTATCCAAAATACCAAAGGTAAAACTTGCCACAGGCACAGGACTATCAAGCAACACTGCAAATTGCTTGGTAAAGTCATGAGCAGGTCTATCATCTAGCACAGGGGTAACGCCCAATGTTTGATAAAAATTATCAAGCCAATCGGGCATGGACTGACTATATGTTTCGGTCAAATTTTTGTCCAAAATCATAAGGTTGACATTAAAGGGCTTATCCGTGCCTGCTTTGATTTTGGTAATCTCATCATGGATTTGGGTGGGCGACATCATGCCTGCCCCAAGCGAGCCTAGCACGCCAAGACGACACGCCTCCACGACAAAATCGGCATTGCTCGCCCCTGCCATGGGAGCTTGGACGATGGGCGTGGATAAGGCAAGATGGGATTGTAATGATAAGATGGTCATGATGATGTTTCCTGATAAAGATTTTTAAAATATAGCTTTTGGGCAGGTCAAAGTCAAGGCATGATGGCTATTTTAAAAGAAAATGATGATTGGGACGTGCCTGCCTTTTATCACATCAGTTTTTCATGATAAAAGTTGTGTTAAAGTTTTTTACAAGTTTACCCTTGTCTTGAAAAAATTTGTTACACAAGGCGGTAGAATTTCATTTATAATAAATATATCATTTTAATGATAACTGATTTTATTTTGGTATTTTTTTCATCTTTTAAGGAGATTGTCATGCAAAAATTATTGATTGCTACTGCGGTGGGCGCCTTGGTATTGACAGGCTGTGCCACAAATAACAGCCAAACCGTCGATCAGCCCAAACCCCAAGAAATGCACGGCAAACACACCCACAAACATGGCAAAAAGCATCATCACGGCATCATACCAAGAACCTATACCTGCGACCAAGATGCCAACATCGTTGCTAACTATAACCCTGACACCAAGCAAGCTCTGCTTAACATCACCGCCCCTAGCCTAAGCCTAAATGGTGCTGATGTCGAGCTAAGACGTGCCCCTTCTGCATCGGGCATGCTGTTTGTGAATGGCGTCAATCCCAATTCAAAATACGAATGGCACACCAAAAACAAATTTGGTGTGTTGGACATAACCACTGCTGATGGCACGGTGTACAGCCTAAAATGCGAAAGCACTCGCCCCATGCACAACCACGCCCACTGATTTATAGATAAGTTGGCTTGTCTTAGCCAAATAAGGCTAAATAAAACGCATAAGCCATGCTTGTGCGTTTTTTTAATCAAGACGTGTCTGCCCTTTATAACACTACTTACAATATAGAAATATTTTAGAAATAAACTAATCGTTTTTGCATGAAAAATGGCTAAATCTTGTTTTTCATTGCAAATACAAAAGGCAGGCACGCCCTAATCATAAAAGGCAATCCGTCATGAAACCTATCACAAAACCTATCATAAAAAAAGCATTCCTACTCATCGCCCTACCCGTGCTCGCACTCACAGGCTGTACCACGACCGCCACATTAAAACAAGCCGACTGCTCGTCCGCCAACTGGGAACAGGTAGGGCGTGCTGACGGTCTGCGTGGGGCAAGCAGTCAAGAGATATTACGCCACGCCAAAACCTGCCAAGGGCTTGCCACGCCTGACCGAGCGTTATGGGAGCAAGGTCGCCAAACAGGGCTAAAATCCTACTGCACCATAGACAACGCCTACAACATGGGACGAATGGGCTACACCTTACAAGGCGTGTGTGATGTTGGCGATAGCAAAACCCTAGAAGAGCTACACCGTGCCAACATGATGGGCTTGGAGCAACATCAGATGAGCGAACGCATGACTCGTATGCATTATGGTTATGGCGGTTGGTATGGCTATCCGTACCGTCCTTATTGGTGGTGGTAAAGTCGATTTGGGTGGGTTTTATAATCATTTAACTTCAAAATACACCCATTGGCAGTAAGGTACGTATTACGCACCAATAAGATTTTTCATTTAAAAGGTGCGTGGTACGCACCTTACCATTGGTTATCGGCTTTGGTGGGTTAGGTTTTGATAAGATGACCTAGTGCATTGAGGCTTATGTTGGGCGTGCCAGTCTACCAAGCTAGTTAATTTGATAATGAGTGTAGTTTTAAGATGAGAAAGAATAGAATACGGTTATTTTTTATTTTATTACCCATACCAATCATTTTATCTATAAAGCCCATTACTAATGTTGTGCAGGGTGCTAAACACATTCCAATTACCCTACCTGATGGTTTGTCTTATAATGTCAATAATAAAAAAGTTGCAAGAGTCTATGTCAGGGATAATCATGGTAGGGCATATAGTGCAAAATGTGGCGAGTTTGTTGGCACAGAAAATGCCCTTTGCTCTGATAAAAAAATTTTGGCTATGATTTTACTGGTTATGGTGTGAGTATTGTCTCGTTTACAGATAGAAAGAATAATAATATTAATGATGTTATTATCCTTAGAGGTAAGTTTGTCAACCAAACGACCCAAGAAATCATCTATGTTTCTACGCCAAAGAGTGATATAGATAGAGTAAAAAAACACTTTGAAAGAAAAAGTGGGTATGTAGATTTATTTTGGATTTTTATCATATTTTTTATCTAGAGCACGTTGAACATTCACAACAATCTCACCCATTGACAAACAAAAGCCAA
>ERZ1023440.148-NODE-148-length-16840-cov-435.384748_pt1 | contig 16840 bp, 14 predicted proteins | sample MGYA00380520_ERZ1023440 | MGnify/ENA primary metagenome ERZ1023440 (study PRJEB33173, sample SAMEA4830335) | metagenome | study: EMG produced TPA metagenomics assembly of the PRJEB25223 data set...
AGGGTGAAAGAAAACCTTTTCATGGTTCGACAAGCTCACCACGAACGGTTTTCTTGTAACATACTTTTGAACCAGAACCAAAACAAAAAACCCTTGAAATTGCTTTCAAGGGTTGATACCGTCTTTTGTGCCATCGCCTTGAAAGTCTTTTTTCTTTCAAGCAAAACCACACGCCCAAAAGAATTTTAGGAGTGATGGTGATGATGACGAGTGGCGATAACAGGGTAATTCATGGTAAATAACATATAAAAAGTTTTGAATACGGACATTATCATAAGGTATTTTTTGCTAAATGGCAAGCGTTATTTTTGCAAAATGTTTGATATTTTTTAAATTGATGATGGGAGTAGCACTTACGATTTATCAAGTCGCAAATCACCATCTTTTATCCACGCCATTTTGATAAAAAACCGATAAATCAGCCAGCACAGTAGTGCAGGCAGGACAAAATGAAACGCCCCAATCAGCACCCAAACATGGGCGGATGTTCCCATGACATCAAGCGTGCCAATCTGCCCGACCAGTCCGCTTGTCCCCATGCCTGCCCCGCTTGGGATGTTTTGCATGCCAAACATGACCGTGGCAAAGGGAGCTAGGATTGCCCCTGTCAAGATGGGCGGTAGCCACAGTTTGGGATTTTTGACGAGATTGGGCAGTTGTATCATGCTTGTCCCCAGACCGCAGGCGAGTGCCGTGCCTATGCCGTTGTCCTTGTGGCTCATGACCGCAAAGCCTATCATTTGGGCGGCACAGCCCACGGTGGCAGCCCCTGCCCCAAGACCGCTTAGTCCCAAACTGATGGCGATGGCGGCACTGGACACAGGTAAGGTTAGTAGCACGCCCATGACGACCGCCACCATCATGCTCATGATGATGGGGCTAAGTCCCATCGCCCATGTGATGACATCAGAGATACCCATGAGAGCAGATGAGATGAGTGGGCTTAGGGTGTGGGCGACGACTGCCCCTGTCAGTAGCGTGGTCAGGGGCGTGACGATGATGTCAAGTGGCGTGGTGCGATGGACGAATTTGCCACACTCTGCCGCTATGATGACAGCGACCAATGCCCCTATCGGGCTTGCCCCCATGAGTCCGACCGTGGTACAAGCAAGCATAACCAAAGGCGGTGCCTTGATGCCATATGCCACGCCCACGCCAATGGCAACGCCCATCATGCTTTGGGCTTGACTGCCGACATCAACAAGCCACGGCATGGACAGCCATGTACCCATGTTTTTTAAAATAAGCCCCAAAATCAGCGTGCCAAACAGCCCTAACGCCATAAAGTTTAGAGCGTCTATGCCATAACGCTGGAATGAAAAAACGATGTTTTGCTTGGCAAGATGAGCAGATAAGCGGTTGTTCATGATGATGGTCTTGTAAAAAATCCCCCAATCGCTTGGGGGATTTTATGGTCATTTGTTAAAAGACAGGCATTATTTGCGGTCTTCCACTTTGACAAAAGCACGGTGTTTTTCACCCACATAACGCTGACGTGGACGACCGATTTTGAATGCTTCTGAGTGCATTTCTGTCCAGTGAGCAATCCAGCCTGCCGTGCGAGCTAGGGCAAAGATAACAGTGAACATAGACGTTGGAATGCCAATCGCTTTTAGGATGATGCCAGAGTAGAAGTCTACGTTTGGATAGAGCTTACGCTCAATGAAGTAGGGGTCGTTTAGTGCGATTTTTTCTAGCTCCATAGCAAGGGCAAGCTTGGGGTCATTTACGCCCAAGGCACCTAACACTTCATCGCAAGTCTCTTTCATGACTTTGGCACGGGGGTCAAAGTTCTTATAGACACGGTGTCCAAAGCCCATGAGCTTGGCTTCTTTGGTCTTAACTTTTTCCATGAATGGAGCAACATTTTCGATAGAGCCAATCTCATCAAGCATGGTCAATACCGCTTCGTTGGCACCACCGTGTGATGGCCCCCATAGGGCAGCGATACCTGCTGCGATACAGGCATAAGGGTTGGCACCTGTTGAGCCTACCAAACGTACGCTTGATGTTGATGCGTTTTGCTCGTGGTCAGCGTGTAGGGTAAAGATTTTGTCCATCGCTTTGACCAATACAGGGTCTGGCTTGTAATCTTTGTCGCCAGGGGTGGCAAACATCATATATAGGAAGTTTTCGGCGTAGCTAAAATCCTTGCGTGGATACATGAACGGCTCGCCAATTGAGTATTTGTAGCTCATGGCAGCAAGCGTTGGGGCTTTTGCAATCAAGTCCACACAAGTGTCATCACGATGTTGTGGGTCTGAGATGTCTAGGTGGTTGTGATAAAACGCTGACAACGCACCGACCACGCCAAGCATAATCGCCATTGGGTGGGCATCACGGCGAAAACCTTCAAAGAATTTACGCAACTGGTCATGTACTGCCATGTGGCTTGTGATGCGTGCGTAGAATTTGTCTTTTTCTTTGGCGTTTGGCAAGTCGCCATAGAGTAGGGCATAGCAGACTTCTAGGTAGTCGGCATTGTCCGCCAAATCGTCAATGGCATAGCCACGGTGCAAAAGCTCGCCTTTGTCGCCGTCAATATAAGTGATTTTGGATTCTACGGGGGCGGTCGCCATGAATCCTGGGTCATATGTCCAAAGACCTGCTTTTGCCACCGCACTTACGTCCAATACAGGGCGACCTAATGTGCTTTCTAGGACTGGCATTTCATATTCCGTGCCGTCCACGACTAATTTCACTTGTTGTGTCATAATAATAACCTTATTTAATGGTGCCTAAATCCTGACCCAAAAGCCTTATCCTGCTTGGTTTGGGCTAATTTGGCATTGTGAATTTGCATGCTGGCAGGTAACCGAGCATGATGTCCTTGGTCTTGTTGGTCGCTGAATTCCTTGCAACGTGCGTCCGTTTGCCAAAGCAAAGGCATGTTGCTCATCATCGCCATCAAGTATCATGATGATACAAAAACTTTGCCAAACTTACAAGCCCTAGCACGATAAATTCCTTAAAAAATTGTAATTAATCTCCAAGTCCTTACACTCATTCACTTTTTTGCCTAAGCTTATCTTGTTCCGACCGTCCAAATCGTAAAAACCTTAGCCATCATACGGATTTTTTGACATATTTTGTAACAATATTATCGTCAAAGTGGTTAAAATTTTAGCAAAAAATTTGACGTCGGTTACATAAAAGTTGTAATTTTGTTTGTAAAATTTGTTCAAGCGTTTTATAATTTATCTGTTTAACTTGGCAGGTCATTTTAAAAAACGATAATCAATTTCATTGTCAATAGGGTAACACGACATTTGATAAATTTTGTGATAAGTTTTGTGATAATTTCACAAAAAATTTAACAAAAAGTTTGGTAAAAGCCTGTGAAATTTTACCGATAAATGCTCTCAAATGTGCTGTTTGGACAAGGTTTTTAAAAGATTAAAGATTTTTAATGATTTGTAAAAGTAAAAATAGCGAAGTGTTTAAGCCTGATGGCTTTTGCATGGTTGCTTGGCACGCTGATACTGTGTGATACAAGCGACATTGATTTAACGCTGTGTTCAGACTTCTTATTTTTAAAGACAGCCTGACGGTGTGATTTTTTGCGTTTAAAAATTTAAAATATCTTTCTATATAATATTCATGATGCTCATGCCGACTTATGTAGGGTAACTCATCAGATTTGGCGGATAAAACCAAAACCGATATTTTAAGTTTTTAATTTTACAATTGAAAGGCCGTTTTGTATTTTAATTGTGGCAAAAATCACCCAAAAAGCCAGCTCTCCTTGCCGTCTTGTTCGTTTTGTACGGCTCATTTTGATAAGGACGCCCGCTCGTGAAAGATAACCGACCGATTAACTTACCCCTAAGCCAAGTGATTGCGGTGAACTCAAAGTCCCCAATCGCTATGGCTTCTATTTTGCACCGTGTATCAGGCATTGTGCTGTTTTTGCTTGTGCCTGTCATGCTGTGTATTTTACAGACATCACTGTCATCGCCAGAAGGGTTTGAGACGGTGCTAAATAATATCGCCCTTAGGTTTGTGGCGTGGATTTTTGTGGCGGCGACCGCTTACCATTTTGTCATGGGAGTTAAGCACTTACTTGCTGACCTTGGCATGAACGAAGAGTTCAAATCAGGTAAGACGGCGGCGATTGTGAGCTTTGTTATCGCATTTGTCTTGATTATTGCGTCCTTTGTGTGGGTGATGTTCTAATGAAAAGAAACAATTCAGGCATTAAAAGTGCCACAGGTCTGACAGGTTCAGGCTCTCGTGATTGGGTGCTACAACGTATCAGTGCGGTGGTGCTTGCCCTTTATTCTGTGGTGTTGGTAGGATTTTTCCTATTTAATCAAGTGGATTATCAAGCATGGCATGGCTTTATGATGAGCTTGCCCATGAAGTTATTTAGCCTTGTGGCGATTTTGTCGCTCGTGTTTCACGCATGGGTGGGTATGTGGACGGTATTTACCGACTATGTCAAATCGTCAGGACTGCGTATTGCTCTACAAGGCGTGGTCATCGTTGCCATTTTGGCGTATCTGTTTTGGGGTGTGATGATTTTTTGGTAATTTTCCAAAATCGTCCTTTTTAAATATTCATAGGAAAAATAATTATGGCATTAGCACCAGAAAAACCCATTGAAAATATCCCCACCCTAAACTTTGACGCGGTCATCGTTGGCGGTGGCGGTTCAGGCATGAGAGCGTCTTTACAGCTCGTTGAAGGCGGTATGAAAGTTGCCGTTTTGACCAAAGTATTCCCAACCCGTAGCCACACTGTTGCCGCCCAAGGGGGTATCGGTGCGTCATTGGGTAACATGAGTCCTGACAACTGGCATTTTCACTTTTATGACACCGTTAAAGGCTCTGACTGGCTGGGCGACCAAGACGCCATTGAATATATGTGCCGTGAAGCCCCAAAAGTCGTGTACGAGCTTGAGCATATGGGTATGCCTTTTGACCGTAACGCAGACGGCACGATTTATCAGCGTCCGTTTGGTGGACACTCTGCCGAATACGGAGCAAAACCTGTTCCCCGTGCGTGTGCGGCAGCCGACCGTACAGGACACGCTCTTTTGCACACTCTGTACCAAAAGAACCTAGAAAAAGGCACGCAGTTTTTTGTGGAGTGGATTGCCCTTGACCTTATCAAGGACGCAGACGGCAATATCAATGGCGTGATTGCCCTTGACCAAGAAACAGGCAACATCTCAGTATTCCAAGCTCAGACCACAATCCTAGCAACAGGCGGTGCAGGACGTATTTTCCGTGCCTCAACCAACGCCTACATCAACACAGGGGACGGTCTTGGCATGGCGGTGCGTGCAGGCATTCCTTTGCAAGACATGGAATTTTGGCAATTTCACCCCACAGGCGTGGCAGGAGCGGGCGTGCTTTTGACCGAAGGCTGTCGTGGTGAAGGTGCGATTTTGCGTAACAAGCATGGTGAGCCGTTCATGGAGCGTTATGCACCGACACTAAAAGACTTAGCCCCCCGTGATTTCGTCTCTCGTTCTATGGACCAAGAGATTAAAGAAGGGCGTGGCTGTGGTCCTAATGGCGACTACATTTTGATGGACATGACGCATTTGGGTCTGGACACCTTGATGAAGCGTTTGCCGTCTGTGTTTGAGATTAGCCACAACTTTGCCAACGTGGACATCGCCAAAGAAGCCGTGCCTGTCGTGCCTACCATTCACTATATGATGGGCGGTATCCCAACCAACATTCACGGTCAAGTAACCGTGCCTGTGCTAGACGGTCATGTGGACGAACAAGGTCTATATACCGAAGGTCGTGTGGTTAAAGGCTTGTACGCCATTGGCGAATGTGCGTGTGTGTCAGTACACGGTGCAAACCGTCTAGGCACGAACTCACTGCTTGACCTAGTGGTGTTTGGTCGTGCGGCAGGTCAGCATATCCTAGACGAATTTGCCAAATCAGACCGCAGTTATAAGCCACTTGACCCGCGAGTGCTAGACTTTACCCAATCTCGTCTTGATAAGCTACAAAACTCTACCGAAGGCTACAACGCCCAAGAAGTTGCCGATGAGATTCGTAATACCATGCAGGCTCATGCTGGCGTGTTCCGTACACAAGCACTTATGGACGAAGGCGTAGAAAAAATCATGGCATTGGCTCCAAAAGTTGCCCAAATCCACCTAAAAGACAAATCAGCCGTCTTTAACACCGCTCGCATTGAGGCACTCGAAGTTGCCAACCTATATGAAGTGGCAAAAGCGACCATGCTATCAGCATCCTTGCGTCATGAATGCCGTGGGGCTCACAGCGTGCTAGACTATGAAAAGCCAGAAGATGACAGCTACGCCCCACTAGGACGTAACGACCATGAGTGGATGAAGCATACGCTATGGTACTCTGAGGATAACCGTGTGATTTATAAGCCTGTACGCAAACAGCCTTTGACTGTGGAGTATTGTGAGCCACGAGTGCGTACGTTCTAATTTTGACAAATTGATAAGTTGGGTGTAAAAGCCCAACTTATACAGATGAATTTGCAAAATGTGTCATTTCAAATTTAAATTAGGTCTTTTTTAACAAAACAGTTAAAAATCCCAAATTCCCAATGGAGAAACCCATGAGTCGAGGCAAACGCATTGTAGAGATTTATCGCTACGACCCAGACAAAGACAAAGCCCCTTATATGCAAACATATGAGATTGAGCTACTAGATACCGACCGTATGTTGCTTGACGTATTATTGCGTCTTAAAAAGATGGACGAAACCTTGACATTCCGCCGTTCATGCCGTGAGGGTATCTGTGGCTCGGACGGTATGAACATCAATGGCAAAAACGGCTTGGCGTGTCTTATCAACATGAACACCTTGCCCGAGAAAATCATCGTTCGTCCCCTACCAGGTTTGCCAGTCATCAAAGACTTGGTGGTGGACATGAACCAATTCTACGCCCAGTACGAGAAAGTTCATCCATTTTTAATCAATTCACAACCCGCTCCGCCAAAAGAGCGTTTGCAGTCGCCAGAAGACCGTGAGAAGATGAACGGACTTTATGAGTGCATCTTGTGTGCGTGCTGTTCGACTTCTTGCCCGTCATTTTGGTGGAACCCAGATAAGTTCTTGGGGCCGTCAGCCCTACTTAACGGCTACCGCTTTATCATCGACAGCCGTGATACCGACACTCAAGCTCGTCTGGCCAGGCTTGATGACCCATTTAGCTTGTTCCGTTGCCGTGGTATCATGAACTGCGTGTCTGTGTGTCCTAAGGGTCTAAACCCCACTAAGGCTATCGGTCATATTCGTAATATGCTACTTGACGCTGGTGGCTAAATTAGTTTGGTGCTTTTTAAAACCGTGCTTATTCAAGTGCGGTTTTTTATTGTAAATTGGGTTTGCTTTTTGTGTTGTGAATGATGTCCAAACCACAAAAGTACCACAAACGCCATTTTGAGCGTGGGTGTGTCATACGCACTTTGTGATTATGAATTGGGGCGATTTTAAATTTATCTGAGTATACGCTTATTTCCTTTGCATTATTTGATGAATAGGTCTACAATGGTTTAAATTTTTTGACTGGTAATTTAATTTTTTGTTTGGCATGGGTTTTTCCAAAAATTAGGTTTTGAAAGATGTTATAAATATTTATATAATTTTTATATATCAGTAGGGAGGCAAATATGAGTGCAATCAAAAGAAAAATCCTATTTTTCTTTATTTTTTTACCTATACCAATCATTTTATCTATAAAGCCCATTATTGCAATTATAGAAGAGGATAGGTATATCTCAATAGACCTTCTTGATGGGTTGTCTTATAATGTCAATAATAAAAAAGGCACAAGTGTCTACGTCAGGGATAATCATGGTAGGGCATATAGTGCAAAATGTGGCGAGTTTGTTGGCACAGAAAATGCCCTTTGCTCTGATAAAAAAATTTTGGCTATGATTTTACTGGTTATGGTGTGAGTATTGTCTCGTTTACAGATAGAAAGAATAATAATATTAATGATGTTATTATCCTTAGAGGTAAGTTTGTCAACCAAACGACCCAAGAAATCATCTATGTTTCTACGCCAAAGAGTGATATAGATGGAGTGCAAAGTTATTTTGAGAAAACTGGATATGCAAAGTGGTTTTTGATTTTAATTATTGTTATTATATACATTGAATTAATTTTTGGTAAAAATAAGGAGCAAGCAAAATGACAGCATTTAATTACGCTAAGTTAAAGTTTGGTGTTACTGCCAATTACTGGGAATAAACTATATGTCAAAAGAACCAGAATACGGCTCAACAGAACATCTTGTGCAGTCTTTTAAAGAGCAAATCATTTTTATTGTTGTGATGGCTTTATTTTTCTCTGCTGTTTATTATTTCTACTTAAAACCCAATGAAACAAAAAAACTCCAATCAGCGTCAAAAGATGAGTGTGGACATCTTATTGAGTTTTATTCCTCCCCTGATTCTGATGACCCTAGAAATAGAAACATTGATTATTTTTCAATTAAAAACAAGCAGGGTGAAGATTTGCATTTTGTGAGAAGTAGAAGATCTGATTTGGGTGCTAAAAATGCCAAACAAGGTGATTTGGTATGTTTAACATACAGCACAGAATATTACGAAGATTTTGGTAAAAAAGTACGAGATAAGAAAATACCTTATCTTATTAAAATTAACTCAGTAGGAGAGTAAATATGAATGCTAAATTAATTGAAAAAGGTTTGTCCTATGGTTCAGCAACAATAGCAGGTGCAGATTCCATTAATGGTGCAAAACAAGAAATTGATAAAGAACCAGAAAGCAGAAATGATTTGAATACCGCTAGCAATTCAGCTCAAACTGTCGCTGCTTTTGGTTCTCTAAATCCAGTTACTGCATTAATGACTGCCCCTATGGCGGCAACAATCACGACTGCAAAGATTATGTCTGACTTAAAAAATGGCAATACTGTATCCGCAGGCGATGTCATGGCAGTAACAGGCAATGTGCTAACATTTGTTGGTACTATGGGGTTACTAGCAGGAGCAACAGTAAGTGCACCTGTGGTTGTTGGGATAGGGTTTACAGTTACTGCATTGGGGGCTTTGGCAAACAATAAAGATGTAATTATTGACTTTTATAATGATGTCGCCAAAGAGATTGATAAAAAAATAGATTATAAGTTAAATGAACTATCAAACAAAATTGGCGAAACTGCCATTAACACCCACAACGCCATCACCAATGGCATAAATAACACCAAAAACACATTTAATGACATCACCTCTGGTAAAGCATTTAGAGATTCCATAGACAAACTCGCCCCCAAAGTTGGCGAGGCTGCCATCAATATGGATAAAGCCATCAATGAGGCAATGGCAAATGGTGCTGAGAAAGTTAATAATGCCATGCAAAAAGCCACTGATGCCTATAAGACCGCCGAACAAAAAATCGCAGATGCCTACAAAGCTGCCGAACAAGCCTTTAAAGATGGTGTAAAAACTGCTGAGGAGGCAGTTAAGGAAGCTACTCAAAAGGCTGAGCAAATCGCCAAAGATTTGGCTAAAGAAGTCTCCGAGACTTTCAAAGAAGTCTCCGATAACCTTGCTGATGCTTTTGATAAATATAGACAAGCCGCCGAAGATGCTTTTAATAAATGGAAACAGCAAGCCGAAGACTTTTTTGATGACTTTAAACTTCCCAACCCCTTTGATGACCTCCCTGATGACCTTGCCGAAGCCTTTGCCAAATGGGCAGGTATCAACCGCTCAGGGTTTCATTATTTCTATGACCCAATCGTACTTGATTTAGATGGTGATGGTGTGATTACCACACAAAGAGCATTATTTAATCATAATAATATAAGTATACTTGCAATCAATGAAGAAGAAAGATGGGCGGCTTGATTGTTATAAAAGAAGATAGATGTTATGTTTGTGAGTGAATGAATGGGTGCATAATTTGTTGGTTTTGGTGGACTAGGTCTTGATAATAAAACTTAGTGTATTAAGGCTTAAAATGTTGGGTTTCACTGTCGTTCAACCCAACCTACGAGCTGTTTGATAGGGTGAAGTAGCTTTTATCATCATATGCTTGCTATTTATTCAAATATTCTATACAATAAACGGTACTTTTGTAAACAAATATTCTAATGATAAATTTTTTGATTAAAAGCTATAAAAACCTAAACTCATTCAATCGATTTTCATTCTGGCTGTGTTTGGGTTTTGCTATATGTATGACAATCTTTTTATTGTTGATATGTGAGGGTTGGCACATTCCTACTGATGATGAGATACACTATACTAAGGGTAAGATGTTTGTGGTTACTGAGCATTTTCAGACACAACGAGGTCGCAGTAGCGTTAGGCATATACAAATGCATACTGATGATGGTCAGACCATGTATTTTAAATGTGGCTATTCTGCTTATGATTATATAGAGTATAGTGGTTGTTGGGCTGATCCTGATTTAATTAAATCAGCTTATGGCAGTATTGGGCATAACGACTCTGCCAGAAATAACATTCGCTTGGTGCATGGCAAATACGGAGAGATAGGTTGGTACACCCAGAAACCACTACTGTGGTTAAACAACCCATACCCTCAGCTAATCTCCTTAACCATCTGGCAAGATGGTAAACTTATCCCTATAAGAAACAAAGAAGTAACCATTCAAAGCATGCAGAGTCATCCTAGTGAAGTCTCTTTTTTTATTCTTGGAGTTTGGGTAATATTTTCTTTGATGTTTTTGTTTGGTTATAAATATATTGGCTCTCAACCACACTTTAATGAGGAATAAATAATGGCAACCCTACCTAAGATTTCAAAAGAAAATGCCGATGCGGTATCAGGAGCGGTTACTGTCATGGCTAATGGTACTAATGGGCTTAATAACGCTGGTAATACTGGCTCATTTGTACCAAATCCGACTGTTTCTACTGGAACTGATGTTGTTATTGGTACAGGTCAGCTGGCGGTCGGTGCGGTGCAGACAGCAGATATGGTGGCTACACTGCCGGGAAAAGAAAACGGATTTTTAGCCACAAAGACAGCGAGAAAATTGGGCTGGACTGGTTTTGGGTTTAATTTGGCGGGAACCGTAAAAGATGGTATTGATATTTCTGGAGAATTAAAGGCTAACAGAGGCGACTGGTCGCAAGTTAAAGCCAAAGAAGTGTTAAGTTTATTATCTAATCTAACAGGGACGGTTTCAAGTTCTGCCTCTATTGCGGCAATGGGCGGTGCAGCTGCTACTGCGACAGGGGTTGGGGCTCCTGTTGGTGCACCAGTGGCGGGCTTATCAACAGTAGTGGCGGTGGGTGCAGGTTCAATGAGTATTGGTTTGGGGGTCGCTGCTAATTCGGTTGATGAAAATTTGACCATTGGACAACTGTTGGACAATATGGGGAGCTATATCTCTGATTTTAGGTTGGGTAAATTTGTTTCCGAAGCTATTGATGAGGCTAGAAAGAGCGAAAACCACAGCCCAACCAAATTACTTGAAAAACTGCTAACACCAATCATGGAGTTTGGTATTAATCTTTCAAAAGAAGGTGATGAGCTTAGCAAAGAAATGGAGGATCTGGCGGAAAAAATCAAGGATACTTTAAAAGACATTTTGGATAAGATTGCTGATCTCAATCTCCCCAACCCCTTTGATGACCTCCCTGATGACCTTGCCGAAGCCTTTGCCAAATGGGCAGGTATCAACCGCTCAGGGTTTCATTATTTCTATGACCCAATCGTACTTGATTTAGATGGTGATGGTGTGATTACCACACAAAGAGCATTATTTAATCATAATAATATAAGTATACTTGCAATCAATGAAGAAGAAAGATGGGCGGCTTGATTGTTATAGAAGAAGATAAATGTTGTGTCTGTGAGTGAATGGGTGTAAAATGTGTTGGTTGTCGGCTTTGGTGGGTTAGGTTTTGACAATAAATCTAGTGCATTAAGGCTTAAAATGTTGGGTTTTACTGTCGTTCAACCCAACCTATGAACTTAAAAGGAGTATAATTTGTATTTTATCTCAATCATACTCAGAATATTAATGATTACGCTTGGCTTATGGTTGGCAGTTGTTAGACCAATGGCTTCTTGGCAAGGTAGGGACTTTCCTGATGAATCTGAGATTAATTATAGTGAAGGCACTCTAAAAGTTGAAAGGCAAAGGACTGGCAAGGCTTCTACTGCCTACTTTATTGTGGTTACACCCAAAAACAGTTTGCGTGGTGTTAATTATTATTGTAGTTATGCAGCCTATCATGAACTAGCAACTGCGTGGTGTCTGAGAAAAGAAGAGTTGGAGCCACATCTTAATCAGCAGGTTAGAGTGGGTTGGTATCAACAAAAAAGTTTTTTATGGTTTGATAATTCCCATCCACAGCTGGTGTCCCTAAGCGTCAATGGGAAAATTATTAGGTCATATGATGACACATTAAATCTTATAAAAAAGAATAATGACAGGGCTAGGATTGGCAATGTAGTTATTTTTATTATTCTTTTTTTTGGTTTCTTAATATGTGATTTGTCATTGGCTAAAACTGGTAGAGAGGTTTTGGAGATGCAAAAGAATAAATCAAATCCCATGCAAAATTAAATAAATTTTAATTTTTGTGAGTATTAACTTTAATATAGGAGAAAGCTATGGCTATCAAAAATGTTGCAGATGCGGGTGTCGGAGGGGCAACTGTCGCAGGAGGAGTTGCTGATAATAACGCTTCTCAGCTTGGGCAAGGTGCAGCTACCGTCGCAAACGAAGCTGTTGGTCAGGTTATTAAGGATGCTGAATTGGCTCATGGAGGTAAAGATTTGGTGGGCAAATCTGTCGCCTCTAAATTTATGGGACCTGTGGGTTTTGGGATTTCTGCTTGGGGTGCCGTGAATGATTATAATACCATCCAAAAAGATTATAACGGATTTGGGAATATTAAGCTGGGTTCAGCACTCAGCTTTACAGGAAACTCAATGGCAGCACTGGGAGTCCTTGGCATAACAGGTGCTTTACTTTTGGGTATATCAGCACCTGTTTGGGCTCCTATGGCTGCAATAGGTGGGACAGTTATTAGTGTTGGAGGGGTAGCAACTGGTTTTCTGTTACCAGATACCACCATTGGAGATATTTACTCGGGCAGAGCTTTCAACAATATGATAGACAAACTCGCCCCCAAAATTGGCGAGGCTGCCACCAACGCCCATAATGCCATCAATGATGGTATTGATAATACTAAGAATACTTTTAATAACATCACCTCTGGTAAAGCATTTAGAGATTCCATAGACAAACTCGCCCCCAAAATTGGCGAGGCTGCCATCAATATGGATAAAGCCATCAATGAGGCAATGGCAAATGGTGCTGAGAAAGTTAATAATGCCATGCAAAAAGCCACTGATGCCTATAAGACCGCCGAACAAAAAATCGCAGATGCCTACAAAGCTGCCGAACAAGCCTTTAAAGATGGTGTAAAAACTGCTGAGGAGGCAGTTAAGGAAGCTACTCAAAAGGCTGAGCAAATCGCCAAAGATTTGGCTAAAGAAGTCTCCGAGACTTTCAAAGAAGTCTCCGATAACCTTGCTGATGCTTTTGATAAATATAGACAAGCCGCCGAAGATGCTTTTAATAAATGGAAACAGCAAGCCGAAGACTTTTTTGATGACTTTAAACTTCCCAACCCCTTTGATGACCTCCCTGATGACCTTGCCGAAGCCTTTGCCAAATGGGCAGGTATCAACCGCTCAGGGTTTCATTATTTCTATGACCCAATCGTACTCGACTTAGATGGTGATGGCATAGAGACGATTGCTTATGATAAATTAAAGAAAGCTGTTTTTGATCATGACGGTGATGGCATTGCTCATGCGACAGGCTGGGTGAAAAAAGATGATGGTATCCTTGTATTAGACCGCAATGGCGATGGTGTTATTAATGATGGGCGAGAGGTGTTTGGTGACAGCACGATTTTGAGCACAGGTGAGACCGCCAAGCACGGCTATGAGGCACTTGCCGACCTAGACAGCGATGGTAATGGCAAGATTAATGCCGATGATGCCAAGTTTAATGAGCTTAGAGTATGGCGTGATTTGGACAGTGATGGCGTGAGTGATGTTGGGGAGTTATTTGGACTTCATGAGCTTGGCATTGGTGCATTAAACCTTGATTATCAAGAGGTGGATAGGAATCTTGCAGGAGGCAATAAACTGACTCAGCTTGGCAGTTATGAGAAGCATGATGGCAAAACAGGTGTCATGGGCGATGTGAATTTTAACTTTCATGGTGTGTACACCAAACATCTCGATGGTGTAAAAAATACAGATGACAGATTGCCAAATCTACAAGGCTCTGGGCGTGTCAGAAGTCTAAGCGAGGCAATGACACTATCTTCTGAGCTTAGAAATATCGTCGTCAATTACCTAAATGCCAAAAGCAAAGATGAACAGCTGTCAATGATGGACGGCTTGCTCAAAGCGTGGGCAAAAACCGATCCTGATTATCAAGATTATGAAAAGTCGATTTTCTTGTCGATAAGAAGCTCTAGTTCCCAAAAAGGTGCGGTGGGCATTGCAGGCAGTGGCGGTGCTACAATAATTGATACAATGGGCATGGCAGAGTTTGATAAAATCAAATATAAAATTGGTGTTATCGATAGTTTCATGAGCACAAAAACAGATAACATGTTTTATGCTAACGTCAAAGACTTTGAAAAAACAACCAAAATTATCAATGATACTTATGATAAACTCATTAAGTCTGTTTATAGTGGACTCTATCCGCAAACTGTTCAGAATCGTTATGGCGATTTGATAGATATTGTGGTGGATGTCAAAGATGGTAATCTTCTGTTTGGTTTGGACATTAACCGACTGGTGAGCGACTTTAAGGCAAGGTTAGATGTAGGTGGTCAAACCGCAATGTCTGCCTTTGGCGATATCATGGAGTATTTTGCTTATCTTCAAGTGCAAACACAACCTAACATTGTTGGTAGAGATAAGTTGGTTAATTTGATAGAGCATGTTGTATCTAGCATGCCAAAACATGAATTGGATGGTTGGATAAATGGTATTGATTTTAAGATTGATAGAGAATTACCAATTAAGATGGGCGATGCACAAGATAATCATTTAAATGGCGGTGCTGTGTTTGCAGGTGCTGGTAATGATCGGTTGACTGGAACTAAAAATTCTGACCTCCTATTTGGTCAAGATGGTAACGACACCCTAAATGGCGGTAACGGTGATGACATCTTAAATGGTGGTGCTGGCGATGATTATTTAAGCAATTCGGGTCAGAATAACGGTAATGACACTTATATCTTTAGTGGTGATTATGGTAATGACATCATTCATGACTCTGATTCAAATGTCTCTAAAGAACGCCATCAAGACACCATCCGTTTTACAGATGTTAATCTGTCTGCAGTTCAAGTCTTGTTAAAAGGTCAAGATTTAATCCTTAAAACATCAGACTCAAATAGTGTTACCATTCAAAACTTCGAGTACGGTGACTCTTATCATATTGAAAACTTCGAATTTGCTGACCAAACAGTCAGTCTTGCCGAACTGATGGCAACAAAAGTTGCCACCTATCACGGCACAGATAATAACGATAATCATAATATAGCGCAATGGAAATCTCAGAGCATCGCCCATCTGGGTGCTGGTAACGACGTTTTCAACGCTACTGGCGGCAAAACTGAAGTCTATGGGCAAGATGGCAATGATCGTGTTACGACAGGTGCTGGCAACGATGTTTTAGATGGCGGTAATGGCAGTGACACCCTAAATGGCGGTGCTGGCGATGACCTCCTATTTGGTCAAGATGGTAACGACACCCTAAATGGCGGTAACGGTGATGACATCTTAAATGGTGGTGCTGGCGATGATTATTTAAGCAATTCGGGTCAGAATAACGGTAATGACACTTATATCTTTAGTGGTGATTATGGTAATGACATCATTCATGACTCTGATTCAAATGTCTCTAAAGAACGCCATCAAGACACCATCCGTTTTACAGATGTTAATCTGTCTGCAGTTCAAGTCTTGTTAAAAGGTCAAGATTTAATCCTTAAAACATCAGACTCAAATAGTGTTACCATTCAAAACTTCGAGTACGGTGACTCTTATCATATTGAAAACTTCGAATTTGCTGACCAAACAGTCAGTCTTGCCGAACTGATGGCAACAAAAGTTGCCACCTATCACGGCACAGATAATAACGATAATCATAATATAGCGCAATGGAAATCTCAGAGCATCGCCCATCTGGGTGCTGGTAACGACGTTTTCAACGCTACTGGCGGCAAAACTGAAGTCTATGGGCAAGATGGCAATGATCGTGTTACGACAGGTGCTGGCAACGATGTTTTAGATGGCGGTAATGGCAGTGACACCCTAAATGGCGGTGCTGGCGATGACCTCCTATTTGGTCAAGATGGTAACGACACCCTAAATGGCGGTAACGGCGATGACATCTTAAATGGTGGTGCTGGCGATGATTATTTGCAAGGAGGTGCAGGAGCGGACACTTTTGTGTTCTCTTTGGATGTGGGTTTGGTGGTAGATGTTAGCCAGATTGGATTTGATAAAATTGCTGATTTTGATCTAAAGCAAGGAGATAAGATTGATCTAACAGGACTTTTTGCTGACAAATCAATCATGGACAATTTTGGTGATTATATTCATTTTGAGAAATCAGGTACCAAAAATATTACGATGATGATTGATATTGATGGTAAGGATGAGATGTTTGAAAAAATAGCAATCGCTGATATATATTCAAATAACATCGATGGTGTGTTGAACCAACTCAATCAGGGTGAAGGTTTGATTTTGTAAAGTAATCATAAAAATAAGGCATCATATCTGAACCGCACCCCAAAAGTTAGACACACTAACCTTTGGGGTGCTTTTTATGG
>ERZ1023440.151-NODE-151-length-16627-cov-268.036145_pt1 | contig 16627 bp, 18 predicted proteins | sample MGYA00380520_ERZ1023440 | MGnify/ENA primary metagenome ERZ1023440 (study PRJEB33173, sample SAMEA4830335) | metagenome | study: EMG produced TPA metagenomics assembly of the PRJEB25223 data set...
GCCATAAAAAGCACCCCAAAGGTTAGTGTGTCTAACTTTTGGGGTGCGGTTCAATCACGCCCTTTTTTTAGTTTTTTAATTTGTCTTTATTATCATTGCAATTTGCTTTGGCTGTTTTCTGCAATGCTCATCTGCACGCCTTGCCCTAGACCTTTGCCGATTTGCACGCCAAGGCGGTCAAAGACTTTACGCATGGGGTCTACATAGGTATAATTCACCGAATGCTCAACACCCAGCTCTTTTTCTAGCTTGCTAATACCGCCCGCTTTGTCGGCAAGCCCCAGTTCAAGCGACTCTTTGCCCGTCCAGAACAGACCGCTAAACACGTTGTTTTGTTCGGCATTTTTGAGTTTATCGCCACGCCCTTCTTTGACCGCGTCGATAAAGTTTTGGTGCGTGGTATCAAGCAGTTGTTGGACGTGTGCCCGCTCATCTTCGGTCATGGGGCGAGACATGGATAGAATGTCTTTGTACTGACCCGATGTCATGGTGCGGTCTTGGACACCGATTTTTTTCATCAGCTCTTCGGTGTTATAGCTTGACATGATGACCCCGATAGAGCCAACCAGACTTGATGGATTCACCCAAATCTCATCAGCAGAGCTTGCGATATAATACGCCCCACTTGCTCCGATGTCGCCAATGACGGCATAGAGTTTTTTGTCGGGGTTGTCTTTACGCAGTTCCATGGCGGTCTGCCAAATCTCATCCGACTGCACGGGCGAACCCCCAGGAGAGTTGATGGCAAGGGCAACGGCTTTGGCATTGGGATTTTCAAAGGCTTCGGTCAGTGCTGAGCTGATGTCATAAGCATTGGCATCGCTGTCACTGGCAATCACGCCATTGACTTCCACCACCGCCAAATGGGGCGAGTTCGCTTCTAGTGGCATGGTGCTACTGACAGTGCTACACCCACGCCCCATGACGGCGATGATAAAAACGATATAGCCGAACGTGAGCAATTTAAAAAATATCCCCCAACGGCGAGCTTTTCTTTGCTCATCAAGACTTGCCATGAGTGTTTTTTCTAGCAGTCGCCACTCTTGACCGCTGTATTGGTTGGGCGGTGTTTGTGGTGCTGGGTTTGGGCGTTCGTTTGAGTTGTCTTTATTGGGGTTTGGTGGCCATGCCATGATGTATTTTCCTGATTTAACTTTTAAAAATCCAAGTTAAAACCGTGCGGTCGGTTTTAGATAATTTTAAATTTTAAAAGGGTTATTTTAACACAAATACCGCCAAATGCTCGCCTTAAATTTTATCAATTTGTTAAGGGCGTGTCCACTGACCACCAAGCTCTATCATCATCAGCTCAGCTCGCTCACGGTTGTCCGCTGTATCTTTGTCAGTAAAAATAACCTGCGATGGCAAAGTCTGTGCCAACACCGTCCCACCTACAGCATGGCGACTGTGCCCAAGCCACACATCGACATGCACCTGTTCATCATGGCACATACTCTCATACATGTGCCACGCATACTCATGGGTCGCTCCATTAATGATGAGTCGTGACCCTACCTGCTTGCTTTTTTGGTCATCACGACCATCATCGCCATAATCATGATGGATGCCACCCATGATGGCAGGCATCAGCTCGCTCTCAACGATGATGGTACAGCCCCACACCCGCTCATCATCTATCATCTGCCAGCCTGTCATTGCCGATACGGCAAGCCCCTGCCCCGACCATGACCGTCCTGCCCCACACGCCTGCATGGGCAAGCCCTGCACGGTGTTTATAGGTTGCCCTGCCTGCCAATAGCGATGGATAAACACGTCCTGTGCCAGCGTTGCCACCACATCACTCATGCGATGGCTTGGGGTCTGCACGATGACCCCTGTCAGATGGCGAACACCGTGCTGACGCAGTTTGTCGTGCAGAACACTCGCCACTTTATCATGCCCTACCGCCTTATCATCTTGCAAATCCGACAACACAAGCCACACCGCATCATCGCCATTATCCGCCCCTTGCTGACGGATGAGTACTTGGCTAACTTTATCATCACCATCTAACACCATCACGCTAAATGGCGTTTGTCTATCTACAAATAACACCATCATCGCCACCGCCAGAAGTGGCACCAATGCAAACTTCCGCTCTATCACGGGGGCGACCCACACCGCCACCCCAAGGGCAAACAGTGCCATGCCTATCACGCTCGTGGTCTGATACAGCCACACATCACTTAGGCTCTGTAACCACGTCAGGAGCTGATGAAGCCATGCCAATATCAGCGATGAGACACCCCAAAGCACATCAGCAAGGCTTGGCAACACCACAAAAATCACCCCTGCCACCAAATTTATCGGCACGATGACCACCCCAAACAGCCCTATCGCAAACAGATTGACAAACAACCCCCACAGCGAGACTTTGCCAAAAAACAACAGCGACACAGGAAGCATGGCAACAAAGAGATAGCTTTGTAACTTTAACAAACCGACCAGACGGTCTTTTATGGACATGACTGGCACATCGAACTCCCGCTCGCCATAACTCATGAGCAGTGCCACCGCCACAAAGGACAGCCAAAACCCCGCTTGCCACACCATGACAGGGTCAAGCCATATCATACCCAGCCCTACCCACATCAGCACCGCCAACGACGACAAAGGCAATGCCAAATAGCCTGCCACCGCCACCGCCAACAGCATGTAAACCGTCCGCACCGCAGGCACATCAAAGCCTGTAAACAACGCATAAATCATGCTCGCCCCCACCATGACAAACAGTCGCAAGCGATGGCGGGGCAGTCGCTGATAATATGGCAAAAACCTATCGGTCAAATAACACACCCCAAAGCTCAACATCGTCGCCAACAGCACCACATGCATGCCCGAGATGGCAAGCAGATGACTGATACCGCCAAACTGGTATAGGTCTTTGGTCGCACGACTGATTAATGCCCTATCGCCCGTCAGCAGGGCAAGCGTGACCGCTCGGGCTTGCTGTTTATCATCACTAAGAGCATGCCAATCTTTATAAAAATGCGTGCGTAACGCATGGCGAAATCGCTCTAAATACCCCACCAAGCCGACCTGTGGCAGGGGTATCGGCTCATCATGCACCGCCAATACTCGGGCATTGGCATGGATATGGCGTGTACGAAGCCACCGCTGACTGTCAAAGCCTGACGCACTAGGGTCGGCAGTGATGGGTGTGATACGTAGCGTCATGTAAGCGGTCGTGGCAGGATGTAGTTTGGCGAGCTGATGGCGGTTCGAGCCGTCCTTATTATCCTTGACATCTGCCACTTGGAGTAGTACCGTCATCTGACTGGGCAGGAGCGGATGGGATTCGGGTGTGTCTGCGGTAACGGCAAATGGGTTGTGGGTCTCTGTCCTTGCGTGCTCGCCCTCATCTTTGCTATCTTTATGATTCTTACCAACATCATTAAAGCCATCCAACAAGCGGTCACCGCCAAATGTCAAATCAGACAGCACTGCTTTTTGGTGATAATAGCTCCCTGTGTCATACACGCTGTCACTAATCTCATGCACCATCACTTTGGCGGTGATGGTATAGCCATGCTCAGGGATGGCGTGAGCGGTATTGGTAAATACCTGCTCGGTGCTGATGGTGCGAAGTATGAATAATAGCACCACAAAGCCGACCAGTAGCACCTGCACAGCAACCTGCCCCACTCGGGCAAAAGCGGACTTGGGATGAAACTGATTAAATTTAAAACATAAAAAAGCACACCCCAATAAGAGCATGCTCATCATCATAAAACCCACCCCATGAGTCGTATCCATGCCAAACAGCTGACTGCTCATGGCTGTCATGTCATGGCTAGGCAAGATGTCTAGTGTGGCAAGCACCATCAACACCACGCCAATAAACACAAGCCAAATCAACACCAAACCCATATCTTAGGTTTAACCCATGCCATGTCGCAACATCAGCTCAATCATCGCCAAATCATCAGGGTAAGTCAGCTTCATGTTCCTGCGTGAGCCTTGCACCAAAGCCACCGACCGACCAAACTGCTCAAACCCACTGGCTTCATCGGTAATCATCAGCCCATCAGCGATGACCTTATCAAGCATGGCTTGTAAGGCGTGCAGTCTAAATACTTGGGGAGTCTGGGCTTGCCAAAGCTGATGACGGTCGATGGTGCGATGTATCTGACCTTTGATATATTGACAATCTGTCAAACTGTCAGAACTGTCAGAACTGTTAGTGTCGTGAGCAAGTTTTAAGGTATCCACCACAGGCGTGGCAAGTATCGCCCCTACTGGGTAGCTCTTGTCATCTGTTTGTTCAAGCTGTTCAAGTTCACGCACCGCACCAATCAGATGAGTCAAATCATCGGCAGGCAAGCACGGTCTGGCACCATCATGGATAAGCACCCACACATCGCCAACCGCTCGCCGAGCAATGTCATCCACGCCTGATTTGACCGACAAAAAACGCTCCACCCCACCTTTGGTCAGATAAATAGGGCGGTCAAACTCAAAATCCAAAGACGGCACAAGCGTATCGTCTTTGGCGACCACGAGCGTCAAATCAGTAACAGCAGGGATATTCAAACATGCCACACCATGCTCTAACACCGTCCGTCCTGCCACCGTCAGATATTGCTTTGGTACATCCGCCCCAAAACGACTGCCACGCCCTGCCGAGACGATGAGTGCATGAATGGGCAAGTTAGGACTCGTCTGTTTCATCACTCGCCCGTATCACCGCTAACGCCCGTAAAGGCATTCTCGCCCATGTCATCATCAATGAGTCCATCAACAGGCTCTGTCGCACTCGCCCCATCCACACCATAAGGAACCTCTCGGTCACTTACCATGGGAGCAACGGATAACTCTACAAATGTCTCGCCTGACTTAATCAAACCCAAATCAAGGCGGGCATGCTCTTCAATGGCACCCAGTCCTGATTTTAAATCACGGACATCCGCTCGCAACGTGTCATTGACCGCTTGCTGGGCGGCATTGATTTTTTGTTGCTTGGCAAGCTCATCATTTAGCTCACTAAGTGCATGATAACCGAACTCGCCATACCAGTATTGGTGTTGCAGACCTGCCAACACAACCGCCCCAAAAATAATGAGTAGCAGATAACCCAAAAAAGTAGGCGAAAAGCTAACGTCTACTTTTTGGGTGCGTGTTTGATGTTCTGATGACAAAGTATCATCAGTTTTTTGGGTTGTCATATCAGCCACGCAGTCCGATAAACTCAGCACGCCCACGATAGCTTGCTGTTACCATCTGCTCAATGCGTAGCAGTTGGTTGTATTTGGCGACACGGTCAGAGCGACATAGCGAGCCTGTTTTGATTTGTCCTGCTGCTGTACCCACCGCTAGGTCAGCAATGGTGCTATCTTCGGTCTCGCCTGAACGATGACTGATGACGGTCGCATAGCCGTTTTCTTTGGCAAGATAAATGGCGTCTAGCGTCTCAGAGAGCGTACCGATTTGGTTAAATTTAATCAAAATGGCGTTGGCGATGTTTTTATCAATGCCTTCACGCAGGATTTTTGGATTGGTTACAAATAGGTCATCGCCCACCAGTTGCACTTTATCGCCAAGCTGACGAGTCAAATACGCCCAGCCATCCCAGTCGCTCTCATCCAAACCGTCTTCAATGGAGATAATCGGATATTGACGCACAAGCCCTGCCAGATAATCCGAAAAGCCTTGGCTGTCGTAAGATTTGCCCTCGCCTTCTAGCACATATTGACCGTTTTTATAAAACTCGCTAGACGCACAGTCAAGAGCTAGGAAAATATCCTGCCCTGCCTTGTAACCCGCTTGCTCAATGGCTTTCATGATGACGGTAATCGCCTCTTCATTAGAACGCAAGTTCGGGGCAAAACCGCCCTCATCGCCCACAGCGGTATTTAGCCCTTGGGCTTTTAGCACCGATTTTAGGCTATGGAAAATCTCTGTCCCTGCACGAAGCCCTTCTGAAAAAGACGTAAAGCCCACAGGCTCAATCATAAACTCTTGAATATCCACGGTATTATCAGCGTGAGCCCCACCGTTTAGGATATTCATCATCGGCACAGGCATGGTTAAGCTGGTTTGCCCACGCAGGTTGGCGATGTACTGATGAAGTGGCAGATTTTTTGCCAACGCCCCTGCTTTGGCAATGGCAAGCGACACCGCAAGCGTGGCATTCGCCCCTAGGTTGGCTTTATTCTCCGTGCCGTCTAGGTCAATCAAAATCTTATCAAGTTCACTTTGGGCGGTTACGTCCTTATCAAGCAAAGCCGAGCGGATTTGGCTATTGACGTTCGCCACCGCTTTTTTGACACCCTTACCCAAATAGCGAGATTTGTCGCCGTCTCTTAATTCCAATGCCTCACGAGAACCAGTTGATGCACCAGACGGAGCGGCGGCACGACCACACACGCCATTTGCCAAAATCACGTCTGCCTCAATGGTTGGGTTACCACGAGAATCCAAAATCTCACGAGCTACGATGTCTTTGATTTCAATGGCGTTGTCGGTATTTTCAGCGTACATACGTTTTCCTTTTGATTGGGTAAATGATAATGAGTGGAAATAGGGGTATTTTATCACAAAATTAGGTAAGTGGTTTGAAAATTTTAGGTAAACATATATTCTCTAATTACTCAAATTTTGCCGTGCCAATGACACTTAATTCACAGCCATTGTCTTCCACAAAAATCAGCCGATTTGATGTGCGAATATGATATATTTTATAAGGCACGCCTTGCCTATCACCATGTTGCTCTATTTGTAAACTTGGCGAACTTCCCCATTCGCTTACCATTAACTTTTCGCCAAAGACTGTTTGCAATTCATCAAGGCTTGGGCAATGTTCTTTTTTAAAAGTAATGGCAATATTTTTATACACTTCACTTAAATCACGCCCACCAAACGACACGCTATAAGAAATGGACTGGATTGCTTGATGGGTGTGGATTGGATAAGTATATTCAATGCGATTATCATACGCCACAGGTTGATGTTTTGCCCTATCAATCTCATCTTTAAGCGTTAATCGTTCAGCCATTTTGGTTAAATTAAAAATATTACCACTTTCTACCAATGCAACAATTTGTTTAACCGTATCAATACTGCTATTGGCATAAGTATTATTTGCCAATATCACCATTAAAGGAAATAAGAGATTTTTTTTCATTTTCAAATATCTTTATTTCAATTAAAAATAAAATTTACCATTATCCATTTACACCGCCAAATTCCATTAAAAAATCATCGTTAATTTCAACATTAAAGGTGTGTCCGCCAAAATAATCAGGTTCAGTTACCAAATCCACACTTAGCGTTATTTCATCATCAAAAAATACAGCATAAACTGATGATAGTAAAATACTTTGGCAAACTTTCTCATAACTGACAGATTGCGTTAAAACTGTACCATCATATAGCTTGGCTTTACCATATTTTTTAACTTCATCTTCAATCCAATCATTAAAGTTTTCCACAAAATTTTCACATTCTAAGGCAAAATCAATGACTGGCTTTTTATTATCATTCAACCATATTAAATGCTTGATTATTTTATCAACCTGTTGTTGATTTGGCAAAGTATCGCAAAATTCATCTTTATCTAAAAAAACTTCAATTTCTTGCCCCCAAATTTTGGCGGTTGCAACGACTTCACCTGTTTCATCACTAAATGGTGTTAATTGAATGGAATTTGTCATTTTTACTGTCCTATTTTTAAAACAGCAAGAATACATTACCCTTGCCATTTTTTTATCAATGCGTATCCAAAACCTCAAACCCTTTTACCAAATTATCCAACTCTTTTAATTGACGTAAAAATGGCTCTAATTGCGACAATCTTAACGCACAAGGACCATCGCATTTGGCTTTATCAGGGTCTGGGTGAGCCTCCAAAAACAGCCCTGCCAGTCCCGTTGCCATACCCGCTCTTGCCAAGGTGGTAATCTGGCTACGGCGACCGCCTGCACTGTCCACTCTCGCCCCTGGTTCTTGTAGGGCGTGCGTTACGTCAAAAAATACGGGCACATTCATCGCTTTCATCGTGTCAAAGCCAAGCATATCCACCACAAGGTTATTATAGCCAAAAGACGTGCCACGCTCACACAAGATGATGTTATCATTGCCTGCTTCTAGGCATTTGCCTATGATATGTCGCATTTCGTGCGGGGCAAGGAATTGAGCTTTTTTGATGTTAATCACCGCCCCTGTGCGAGCAATGGCACTCACAAGGTCGGTTTGACGGCTCAAAAACGCAGGGATTTGTAGCACGTCCGCCACCTTTGCCACAGGGGACGCTTGGTAGGGTTCGTGTACGTCTGTAATGATGGGCACGCCGTATTTTTCTTTAATGTCGTTTAGCCATGTCAGCCCCGTATCAAGGCTTGGCCCTCGAAAGGAGTGTAAGCTTGACCGATTAGCCTTGTCAAAACTTGCCTTAAACACATAGCCAATATCAAGTTTCTTGCAAATCTCAATATAGCTCTCGGCAATCTCAAATGCCAATTCTTGACTTTCTAAAACATTCATGCCACCAAATAGCACAAATGGCAAATCATTGGCAATTTTGATGTCGCCTGATGGTGATGATAATTCAATGGTGGATTTGGCGGTTAGCGTCATGGGTTTTCCTTATAAAATGGGTTGATAATGGTAAGTTTATTTTCAATGATATGATTATGGTGCATATCTTCGGAATATAAAATGGGTGTGTTTGCTTGCAAGGCACAGGCAATCATTAGGCTATCCCAATAGGAATAGCGATATTTGGCTTTGATATTTAAAGCATGAATAGCCAATTTTGTATCAACCGTTAAAATATCATACTCATTGGCAAATGCAGAAATAATATAAGTCAATTTATCAAAATCAACATATTTCTTTTTAATCATCACATTACAAAATTCATTAACTACCTGCGTACTAATTACAACGTGATGAGTATTTAATAACTCTTGGGCAATTTGATTTTTTGGATAATCGTCGCTCATGGCATAAATCAAAATATTGCTATCAAAAAAGCATGATTTATTCATAAAAACCCTTAGCGACTGTTTGCTTCTTCACGGTCAAATTTATAATCAGGCGGTAGCTGGATTTTAATGTTTTTAAATACCTCTTTCATGGTTGCCTTTGGGTTATGCTCATATGGCATGACAGGCTCATCAGCAGGCAATACCACAAAACTTTTGCCATTACTTGACAGCAATACTTTTTCGCCCAATGATATTTGTTCTAAGGCATGGGCGATTTGGTGTTGTTCAGCATGGTTAATCATAATCTCAATCATTTATTTATTCCTATCTGTATTTATTATTAACATACAATTTATTTTGGCATATACTCAACAAAACAGTCCAATGGCTCATCAAAATCATCTGCCATGTTAATCTGCCCTTTGGCACTGCCTGCTTTGCGTGATTTTTTAGCAAGTTTATTTTCGGGTATTAAATTCATTTTATAAGCCTGCCCGTCTTTGATAAAAACTAACTCTTCGCCCAAAATGGCTTGTTCTATGTGCTTAGGCTGTATCTCGTGAATGGCAATCTCAATCATCTTGTCCCCTTTTGTCTTCCCAATGAATAAACAGGGCGAAAACCGCCCCATTTATTTTATTGTAATGCTTTATTTGCCATTTTGCAATGCAACTGCCGAATGAATAAAGGCATTAAAGAGGGGGTGTCCGCCACGGGGCGAGCTTGTGAACTCAGGGTGATATTGCACCGCCACAAAGAACGGGTGATTGTCAAGCTCCACCGTCTCCACAAGATTTTGTTTGGCAGAGTAGCCCGAGATTTTTAGCCCTTGTGCTTCAAGCGGTTCAATGTAGCGATTGTTCATCTCATAGCGATGACGATGACGCTCAAAAATGGTGCCTGCCCCGTAGATTTTGGCAAGGCGAGAGTCCGCCACCAGATGAGCTTCTTGTTTGCCAAGTCGCATGGTGCCACCCAAATCGCTGTCGTCTGAGCGAATTTGTAGCTCGCCTTTTTCATCAAACCATTCGGTAATCAGACCAATAATCGGATTAGCGGTTTTGCGGTCAAACTCGGTAGAGTTGGCTTCAAGTCCCAGCACGTTGCGAGCAAATTCAATGACAGCGAGCTGCATACCCAAGCAAATGCCCAAAAACGGCACACCATTTTCACGGGCATAGCGGATTGCTTTCATCTTGCCTTGGGTGCCACGCTCGCCAAATCCCCCTGGTACCAAGATAGCATGGCAGGCTTTTAGCTCGTCCATAAGAGTATCTTGGGTTTCTAGTTTTTCGGCATCGATGTAGTGGATTTTGACACGGGTTTTGTTATGAATGCCTGCGTGCAATAGAGCTTCATTGACCGATTTATAAGCATCGGGCAATTCTACATATTTACCAACCATTGCCACGACAATCTCGCCTTGGGCGTTAAACAGTCCGTCAATGACCTTATCCCAATCGGACAAATCGGCTTCGGGCTGATTAAAGCCAAAACGCTCGCACACCAAATCGTCCAAATTTTGCTCATAAAAAGTGCGTGGAATCTCATAAATACTGCGAGCGTCCTTACACACCGCCACCGCACGCTCGGGGACGTTCGTGAACATGGCAATCTTACGCTTGGTGTCATCGTCCACGTCATGCTCGGTACGGCACACCAAAATATCAGGCTGAATGCCAATGGATAGCAATTCTTTGACAGAATGCTGAGTAGGCTTGGTTTTGAGTTCGCTAGCGGACGAGATGTAAGGTAGTAATGTCAAGTGCATGAGCATGGTGTTTTCACGCCCGAGTTTTACCATAAGTTGTCGCACCGCTTCCATAAAGGGCAAGCTCTCAATGTCGCCCACCGTGCCACCAATCTCAATCATGGCAACGTCATAACCTTCGCCTGACGCTAAAATACGGCTTTGAATCTCGTCTGTGATGTGCGGAACGACTTGCACAGTTTTGCCAAGATAGTCGCCACGGCGTTCTTTGGCAAGCACGGTTTGGTAAATACGTCCCGATGTGAAGTTATTTGCACGAGACATTTTAGAATGTCTTAAAAAACGCTCATAATAACCCAAATCAAGGTCGGTCTCCGCCCCGTCTTCGGTAACGAACACTTCGCCATGCTCAAATGGACTCATCGTGCCAGGGTCCACGTTGATATAAGGGTCCATTTTGGTCATGGTAACTTTTAGACCACGAGCCTCAAGCACAGAAGCCAAAGAGGCGGCGGCAATGCCCTTACCCAAAGAAGAAACCACACCACCTGTTACAAAAATAAATTTAGTCATGATACTCATCAGTTATTGGTAAAAGAGAATTTTACTAAAAAATGCTAAAAAAATATAGGGGGCAACAGCAAATTCCCAAAATTTTTGTCAAATCGGTCAAAACAAAAAAGACTTAAATCCATTCAAATCTTTTGGTAGTGGTGATTGACAATCAATGACCACCAATCAATCAGATGCTCATCAGTCAATGCGTTCGCTGATAATTTTTAGGTCAGGGTAGCTTAGCTAAATTTTATATTCCCAAATACCTTCCATGACGGAAAATAGCTCAGGGCGAACAGTTTCCGTGGTAAAATTCAATTTTGTTAGCTGTATATAATTTTTGATTACAGTAATTTTTTATTATAGTAATTACAGTAAAAATACTGACTAAAAAAGTAGGCTATTGAAGCCTACTTTTTTAATTGATTGCTTAATTTGTCATGATGATAATTGATGATAATTACCAATCAATGCGTTCGCTGATAATTTTTAGGTCAGGGTAGCTTAGGTAAACGTCATATTCTTGAAAGTCTTTATAAGCTTCAACGTCCAAAATCTTTTGTCCAAGATGCACACCAGGCTCGATGTCTTTGATGCGATAGCCTCTATCCTGCAAGATTTTTACAGCTTTTTGTACATTGGCTTGATAGCTAGGATCCATATAAATCTGACGCTCAATCATGTCTTCGTAATCTGCAAAAGCTGCAACAGGGGCAAGCAAAGACAGTGCCAAAATAGATGCTAGGATTTTTTTCATGTTTTACTCCAATTGGGATATATTAAACAATTTAAACAATTTAAACAAAATTAAAGTCAATTCATCATCAATCTTTAATTTGACGCCATTTTAGCATAAAATCACCCACACACAAGATCAAGCTACATTTTACGTCCACTTTATTACTCAATTTCACAAAACTTACAGATTTTTTAATAAAGTTGTTATTATTTTACCAAATAATCACCCAACAAGATTAAGGATTTTAAAATTTGGATAAAAACACAAAAATGACCTGCCTTGTCATCGTCTAATTTATGCCACAAAACTGGCAAACAAATCATATTCACTGGCCTCATCAATGGTAACGGTTAAAAACTGCCCTACTTTTACCGTCTCATCAATATTATCCACATACACATGACCGTCAATCTCAGGAGCATCGGCATAGCTACGGCAAATGGCGATATTTTCTTCAAAATCAATCTCGTCCACCAACACCACCAAGGTTTGCCCCACTTTTTCTTGAAGTTTCTCTTTGCTGATTTGTTGTGCCAGTGCCATAAAACGCTCGTAACGCTCTTGCTTGATGGACTCTGGCACAGGATTGGGTAAATCATTGGCGGTCGCTCCGTCAATCTGTGAATAAGTAAAACAGCCCACACGGTCAAGGCGTGCTTGTTTTAACCAATTCAAAAGATACTCAAAATCCTCTTCTGTCTCACCTGGAAAGCCCACCACAAAGGTAGAACGAATGACGATATTAGGGCAAATCTGTCGCCATATAGCAAGGCGTTCTAGGGTGTTTTCACTCATGGCAGGACGTTTCATCGCCTTTAATACAGATGGGCTGGCATGCTGAAACGGAATGTCAAGATATGGCAAAAGCCCACCCCTGCCACCACTGATTTTCATGCTGTCTGCCATAATTTGCACCACGTTATCCACGTGCGGATAAGGGTATACATAATGTAAACGCACCCAAATGCCAAGGCGTGCTAAGGCTTGGCACATATCAAAAAACTTGGTCTTTATCGGCTCGCCTTGCCAAAATGCCATTTTATATTTTAAATCCACGCCATAAGCGGATGTGTCTTGACTGATGACAAGTAGCTCTTTGACCCCTGCTTTTTTTAGGGCAACCGCTTCATTCATCACGCTGTCAATGGTACGAGACACCAAATCCCCACGCAAAGACGGAATGATACAAAACGTACAGCGATGATTACAGCCTTCGCTGATTTTAAGATAAGCATAATGAGCAGGGGTTAATTTCACGCCTGCATCATTAATAAGGTCAATCTTGGGGTCATAAGTCTTTGATTTGGCAGGTTTTGGTACGTGGTGCGTTACTGCCTTGACCACCTCATCATAAGCATGTGCCCCAGTTACCGCCAATACAGCAGGGTGCATGGTGCGAATTTTTTGGGCATCTTTACCCAAACAGCCTGTTACGATGACTTTGCCGTTTTTGGTGATCGCCTCACCAATGGCATCAAGGCTTTCTTGAACAGCAGATTCAATAAAGCCACAGGTATTCACCACTACCAAATCTGCCCCATCATAATCCTTGGCGACTTGATAGCCCTCACGAGTAAGCTCGGTAATAATCCGCTCACTGTCCACAAGTGCCTTGGGGCAACCCAAAGACACAAAGCCGACTTTGGGCGTTTTAATGGCATCATCTGAACCATCATTTGGCTTGTCAATTTGCACAAGAGCGGTATTTTGCAAATTGGCACTTTGGTCAATGGTGCGGTTTTGGTTGTGGTTGGCTTTATGGTGATAACCGACTTCGCTAGGATTAGGATTTTGATTTTTGGGATTAAAGGTTTGAACAGTCATGGTATTTTGGCTAAGGATAAACTTGGCTGATTGGGAATGGGGTTTTGGGTAAATGGTTTTACCGATTTATAAAAATTTGGGTTAATTAACCCTGCCTTTGGGTGGATTTGTAGGGGCAAATTGCAATTTGCCCTGTATAAAACATTGATTTTTGGGCGAATGTTATTCACCCCTACATATTCATATTGCAAAAAATATATTTAATGAAACAATGCCTTTTTAAATTTCAAAATTTACATAGCAAAAAACCCGCCTTAACAGCAGGTTTTTATATATGGTGGGGTCGGAGAGACTCGAACTCTCACGGGTCGCCCCGCTGGAACCTAAATCCAGTGCGTCTACCAATTTCGCCACGACCCCAGATTTCATCAACTTTCGTCTTGATGTGGCGTATTATATACGACTTTTAAAATTTGGCAAGTATTTTTTGCTAAAAATTTTAAAAAGTTTATAAGTCATTGATTTAAAATATCTTTTGAATTGATAAATTTGACCCCAACATCCGTCATATCCGCCATTGCCTTATCTAACGAACCATTAATGTCTATCGGGGCGGTTGCGTCCGTGATGACCGTGCAACCAAACCCAAACGCTACGGCGTCTATCGCTGTCCACGCCACACAAAAATCAGTGGCAATGCCCACCACATACACGCTGTCTATGCCCCGCTCGTGAAGATAGCCCGCCAGTCCCGTTTTGGTTGCCCTATCAGCTTCCATAAATGCCGAATAGCTGTCTATGTGGCGATGATAGCCTTTACGGATAATCAGCTCGGCTTTATCGGCTTGCAGATCAGCATGAAAATCAGCATCGCTCGTGCCTTGTACACAGTGAGCATTCCACAAAACCTGCGTGCCATAGGGTAGCTCTATGGTGTCAAACGGGGCTTTGCCGTCATGATTTTGGTAAAATGAAATGTGGTCGGCAGGGTGATAATCTTGGGTCAAAATCACGGTATCAAAATGAGCAATCAAGCGGTTAATCATGGGGATAATCGTGTGGCTGTTTGCCACCGCCAGATTACCGCCAACAAAACCGTTTTGCACGTCCACAACCAATAGGGCTTTCATAAACTTTCCTTATCCTTTTAAACTTCTCTGACAATTTGCACGATATTGTATCATAAAGCAAGCCTAATGTTTAACATACACACTTTTTAACACAAACACTTTAATAAGACAAACCTAAAACATCATTGTAAAAACTTGTAATTATTGACAAATTTTTTTATAATACCAACTTTAACCAAAGCAAGGTCAAGCCTTGCTTTTTTTGTGAACTAAACGGAGTGGCTATGATTGAGTGGTTTAACAGTCTCATTAATTGGGGCGTAAGCCTGATTTGGGGCAATGGCGATTGGCTAATAGTGGGCAATCCTTGGTATGGTCTTATTGTGTTTTTGTTGGTCGGTGGGGGCATTTATTTTACCATTGCCACTCGCTTTGCTCAGTTTCGCTATTTTGGACATCTGTGGAAACTGCTTAGGGTGTCAGGGCAAGGCGGTCGCTCGGGCGGTATCAGCTCGTACGAAGCCTTGATGACATCGCTGGCAGCACGGGTCGGCACGGGCAACCTAGCAGGTGTTGCTATCGCCATTTATTTGGGCGGTGCTGGGGCGGTGTTTTGGATGTGGGTTACGGCAATTTTGGGTATGGCGACAAGTTTTATTGAGTCCGCTCTCGCCCAAGCCTACAAAGTCCCCCACACTGACAACGTCTTTCGTGGTGGCCCTGCCTACTACATTCAAGCAGGGTTGGGGCAACGCTGGCTTGCCATCATCTTTTCAGTGTGCCTGCTCATTGCCTTTGGACTTGCCTTTAATGGTGTGCAAGCCAATACCATCGCTCAGGCAAGTCTGGAAGCTTTTAACATCCCCCCTTGGGTAACGGGGCTATTTTTAGTGATTTTGGTCGCTCCTGTGGTTTTTGGGGGCATGCGTTCAGTTGCTAAGGTGGCAGGTAAGATTGTGCCAATCATGGCGATTTTATACGTTTTGCTGGCTTTGTTTATCATTATTAGCAACATCACCCAGTTTCCTGCCGCCATTGCCATCATCTTCAAATCCGCCTTTGGATTTGAACAGGCCGCAGGTGGGGTCTTAGGCTATACCGTTGCATCAGCCATGATTAATGGCATAAAACGTGGTCTGTTCTCCAACGAAGCGGGCATGGGTTCTGCTCCCAACGCCGCTGCAACCGCTCAGACTTATCCCAATCACCCTGCTGTACAAGGTTTCATGCAAATGCTTGGGGTGTTTATGGATACCATCGTCATCTGTACCGCTACCGCCTCCATCATCATCTTATCTGGTGTGGTTGACCCAAACTCTGAGCAGACGGGCATTCAACTTACCCAGCTTGCTCTGTCGCAATATGTGGGGCAATTTGGCGTGGTGTTTGTGGCGGTGGCGATTTTCTTTTTTTCGTTCACCACCATCATCGCCAATTATAGCTATGGCGAGAGCAATATTGAGTTTTTGTCTGGTCAAAAAAACGCCAAGCCTGCCATGATGGGGCTACGCATCGCCCTGCTTGTCATGGTCTTTGTTGGGTCTGTTGCCGACCTAAAAACGGTTTGGAACTTTGCTGACTTGACGATGGGCATCATGGCAGTTATTAACCTTATCGCCATTGTGTGGCTATCGCCTGTGGCACTGCGTGTTCTAAAAGACTATGAACGTCAAATCAAGGCAGGTGTTGATCTAAAAGACATCAGCTTTGACCCCGACCTGTTTCCTAAGCTTAAAACCGAAGCAGACAGAACAGCATGGAAGGATTGATGGTTTTAGTACACTAAATAAAAAACAGGGCAGATACTATGAACCGACCCCCAAATCTTAGACATAAGATTAAAGGTTAGGTTGTTGCAAGT
>ERZ1023440.156-NODE-156-length-16109-cov-315.709294_pt1 | contig 16109 bp, 13 predicted proteins | sample MGYA00380520_ERZ1023440 | MGnify/ENA primary metagenome ERZ1023440 (study PRJEB33173, sample SAMEA4830335) | metagenome | study: EMG produced TPA metagenomics assembly of the PRJEB25223 data set...
AGTTGACTTTTAATCAATTGGTCGCAGGTTCGAATCCTGCACGACCCACCATTATCCTAGATGACCGAACAAGCCTTGTGCTTAACGGGTCGTTAGCTCAGTTGGTAGAGCAGTTGACTTTTAATCAATTGGTCGCAGGTTCGAATCCTGCACGACCCACCATTCCCCAATAGCTCAGTCGGTAGAGCATCGGACTGTTAATCCGTGTGTCCCTGGTTCGAGCCCAGGTTGGGGAGCCATATTTAAAAACCCTTTTCTATTTTGGAAAAGGGTTTTTTATTGCTTGAATGTCATTTACTGGCTTGATTTTTTATTTTTTGAAAGCATATAAGCCTTGTTTATCATTTTTCATTCAAAAGGAAAACCCATTTGAGCCTAACTCGCACTCTCAATTTTGAGCTGACCCCCTTTGAGCTTCGCACCCTGCTCGGCGAATACAACACGCACCTAAAATACCTACAAGACCGCCTTGACATTACCATTATCAATCGTGGCAATGATTTTATACTCACAGGCGATTTGACCCAAGTGGAGCGTGGCGAATATGTACTGGGCGAGCTTTATGAGCTTGCCAAAAAATCAGACGACATCGCCCCAGAAAACTTGCACCTACTTATCCAAGCAAGCCTTGCCCGAAATCCAGAGACCACCACCCAAACGCACACGCCTGTCAGCCTATCCACTCGCAAGGGCAAAATCACACCAAAAGGACACAACCAAGCCGAATATGTGCGTAATATCCTACTCTCCGACATCTCGTTTGGCGTAGGTCCTGCTGGTACGGGCAAGACCTACCTTGCCGTGGCGGTGGCGGTGGATATGTTAGAGCGTGGCGAGATTGAGCGGATTTTGCTTGTCCGCCCTGCCGTGGAAGCGGGCGAAAAATTGGGCTTTTTGCCAGGGGATTTGACCCAAAAAATTGACCCCTATCTACGCCCCTTATATGATGCCCTATATGAGATGCTTGGCTTTGAAAAGGTAGGCAAGCTCCTAGAACGCCAAATCATCGAAGTTGCCCCACTTGCCTATATGCGTGGGCGAACGCTCAATAACTCATTTGTGATACTGGACGAAGCCCAAAACACCACGCCTGAGCAGATGAAAATGTTTTTGACACGCTTGGGCTTTGGCTCTCGGGCGGTCATCACAGGCGATACGTCTCAGGTGGATTTGCCCCGTGGGCATAAATCGGGACTGACTCAGGCTCTCAAAATTTTGGCAAATATTGACGACATTCACATCACGCAGTTTAGCAGTAAAGACGTGGTGCGACATCATCTTGTCCAAAAAATCATTGATGCCTATGACGCTCATGACGTGGTCGAAAATCAGATTGAGAGCGAGCGAGCCGAAATTCGCAAAAAACAACGCCAAGAACAAGAGCTAAACCGCACATTAAACGCCTTGTCTTTTTTAAATAGCATAAAAGACGATAAAAACAGTCAAGATAGTAAGGACGGCAATGATGAATGAGATAACGCTCAGTTTTGCCGATGACGTGGCAAGTCTTGCTGATTTGCCAATGTATAACGAGAAAAAAATTACAGAGATTTTTAATCATGCCTTAACGGTCATGAATGACAAAATCACGAACGGTTTGGCGTTACCCTATTATCCATTTGATGAATCATCCGCCCAAAACTGGATAGATTTGCCAAAATTGCTAGACATTTATATTTGTGGCACGGATGAAGGGCGTGAGCTCAACCTTGACGCTCGGGGTAAGGACTATGCCACCAATATCCTATCTTATCCAAGCGGTCTACCCCTTGATATGTGCGTGATGATGAATACTGTGCCACTTGGCGAGCTCATCATTTGTCATGATGTGGTGGTACGTGAAGCCGATGAGCAAGGCAAAACGGTGGACAAGCATTTAACGCACCTTATTGTACATGGCATATTGCACCTACTTGGCTTTGACCATGAGCTTGGACAAGATGAGCAGGACGAAATGGAGGGCTTTGAGATTGAGATTTTGGGCAGGCTAGGCATCAATAACCCTTATGAATGATGTCATTTTAGGTATCATCAATTTCTTTACGTCCGCCCTAGCAGGGATTACAGGGCTTGGCGGTGGCACGATTTTGCTTGGGTTTATGCCCATGTTTTTGCCTGCGTCCGCCATTATTCCTATTCATGGCACCACCCAACTGGCAAGCAACGTTAGCCGTGTGTGGTTCGGTCGGCGTGATTTGGATTTTACTCATTTTCGTCCGTTTGTCATCGGAGCGGTGGTGGGTGTGGCGTTTTTTGGGACGGCGGTAAAATTTGTCAAATTGGACTTAATCCCACTATTCATCGCCATTTATATCCTACTGACCCAATGGTCAAGCACGGTCAATCGCCTATTAAAGAGCTTTGAGAGTTTTTATCTCATCGGCTTTTTGCAAACAGGTATTGGTCTATTTGTCGGAGCCCCCGGCCCGCTACACTTACCCTTACTCATGAAAAAATACGATAATAATGACGTGGTCGTCACAGTCGGCTCGCTCATGATGTCGTTGGTACACGTCCTAAAACTTGTGGTCTATGTCGCTTTGGGATTTGCGTTTTTTGAGTATTGGCAAGTGATTTTGCTCATGGTCATATCCGCGTCCTTTGGCTCATGGGCAGGGGTCAAACTGCGTAACCGCCTACCTATGGCATGGGTTAAAACTGTCTTGCCGTGGCTACTTACTGTCATCGCCTTAAAAATCATCTATGATAATGCGGTGAAATTTGGGTGGATTGGGGCGGTATTCTAAAACACACCCATCTTTGAACACGTCCATCAATCCAACCAATCCATCAACCACACCTATCCAAAAAACACCCATAAACAAACCCTAGCACGACCCCCAAAATCATGCTAAAATAGGGCGATTTTATTTCACAACAACTTGGAAAACCACTATGGCTCATCAAGATGTCCCTGCACAGGACAAAACCCACGACACCGCTTTTTTATCCGAAGCGGACGCCCAGCGTTTGCAATTTGAACAAAACGCCCTACATTACCACGAACACCCCCGCCCCGGCAAAATCTCTGTTACCCCCACCAAACAAATCGCCAACCAACGAGACCTAGCCCTTGCCTACTCCCCAGGTGTGGCAGTACCTTGCCTTGAAATCGAAAAAGACCCCAAACTTGCCGCCAAATACACCGCTCGCTCCAACCTAGTGGGCGTGATTACCAACGGCACAGCCGTGCTTGGGCTTGGTAACATCGGTGCATTGGCATCCAAGCCTGTCATGGAAGGTAAAGGCGTACTGTTTAAGAAGTTCGCTGGCATTGACGTGTTTGACATCGAGATTAATGAAACCGACCCTGATAAGTTCATCGAGACGGTGGCAAGCCTAGAACCAACCTTTGGCGGGATTAACCTAGAAGACATCAAAGCACCTGAGTGCTTTAAAATCGAGCGTGAACTGCGTGAACGCATGAACATTCCTGTGTTCCATGATGACCAGCATGGCACCGCCATCATCTCAGCAGCCGCTTTGCTAAACGCTCTACAACTAAACGGTAAAAACATCGGCGAGATTACGCTTGTCTGCTCTGGGGCAGGGGCTGCCGCCATCTCTTGTCTTGACTTAGTAGTGGCATTGGGCGTACGTAAAGAGAACATCTATGTACTGGACTCAAAAGGGGTGATCACCACCACTCGTGAAAACCTAGACGAATCCAAAGCCCGTTTTGCTCGTGATACCGACAAGACTACTTTGGCGGAAGTAATGGTGAACGCCGATGTCTTCCTAGGTCTATCGGGGCCGGGCGTGGTTACGCAGGATATGGTACGCTCAATGGCAAAAGACCCGATTATCTTTGCCCTTGCCAACCCCACCCCTGAGATTATGCCAGAGCTTGCTCATGCGGTGCGTTCGGACGTGATTATGGCAACGGGTCGCTCAGACTACCCCAACCAAGTCAATAACGCCCTATGTTTCCCTTATATTTTCCGTGGAGCATTGGACGTTGGGGCGACTGTGGTCAATGAAGAGATGAAACTGGCCTGCGTGCACGCCATCGCTGCCATGGCACATACTGAAGCCACGCCATCGATAGACAGTCAAAAGGACGAAACCGGCAAGAGCTTTGGACGTGAGTACCTAATCCCTGGTCCTTTGGAGCCAAATCTTATCTTAGAGATTGCCCCTGCCGTTGCCAAGGCTGCTATGGATACAGGCGTGGCAACCTTGCCGATTGCCGATTTTGATGCCTATCGGCAAAGACTGTCCGAGTTCGTCTATAACACCGCCCTTGCCATGAAGCCCATCTTCAACAAGGCAAAAACCAATCCCAAACGCATTGTCTATGCCGAAGGTGAAGACATCAACGTGTTGCGTGCGGTGCAAGTGGTGGTGGACGAGCAAATCGCCAAGCCCATCCTTATCGGTCGCCCTGCCGTCATCAACCAAGAAATCGACAATCTGGGCTTACGTCTGGCTGATGGTCAAAACATCACCATCATCGACCCCAACAACAACCCCCACTACGACAGATATGCCGAACATCACTACGTCACCAATCAGCGTAATGGTGTTAGCTTGGAGCTGGCTCGCCGTGATGTTCGCCGTAAAACCACACTTATCGGCTCACTCATGGTCGAGCTTGGCGATGCGGACGGCTTGATTTGTGGTACGTTTGGCTTCTATCACTTACACTTAAAATACCTAAATCAAGTCATCGGCAAAAAAGACGGCATTGCCAACTTCTACGCCATGAGCGCTGTACTCATGCAAAACCGCAACCTGTTCATCGCTGATACCTACATCAACGAAGACCCAACCGCCGAAGAGCTTGCCGAGATGACCATTTTGGCAGCCCAAGCGGTGCGTCGTTTTGGCATCACACCAAAAGTCGCCCTACTGTCGCATTCTAACTTTGGGGCATCAGACCGTGCTTCTGCTCTCAAAATGCGTCAAGTACACGACATCTTGACCGAGATGAACGTGGACTTTGAGTTTGATGGCGAAATGCACGGCGACATCGCCCTAGATGAGCGTATGCGTCAGCACAGCTATCCATTTAGCACGCTAAAAGGCTCGGCAAACCTACTTATCATGCCAACGCTTGACAGTGCCAACATCGCCTTTAACCTGCTAAAAACCGCCACAGGCTCGGCCGCCCTAGGGCCTATCCTGCTCGGTGCGGACAAGCCGGTGCATATCTTGACACCTTCTGCGACCGCTCGCCGTATCGTCAACATGACCGCCCTATCGGTATCGGACGCTCAGGACATGGCGAAATAAGCCTGCCAAAACCCAAAAAAGCACTCATCAGGGTGCTTTTTTTTATTGGTTAATTTACGCTACAATGACCCAAATTTATCGGAAAAATTTACCATGCAAGTATATTTGATCGGTGGGGCGGTGCGTGATATGCTCCTATCTCGCCCTATCAAAGACAAAGATTTTATGGTGGTCGGGGCAACAACTGCCGACCTACTCGCCCAAGGCTTTGCCCAAGTTGGGGCGGATTTTCCTGTGTTTTTGCACCCGCACACCCATGCCGAGTACGCCCTTGCCCGCACCGAACGCAAAAACGGCAAGGGCTATCAAGGTTTTGCTGTACAGACGGACGGGGTGAGCCTACAAGACGACCTAGCACGCCGAGACTTAACGATAAACGCCCTTGCCATAGAAGTCGGTGGGCTGTTTGACGACACGCCACGCACAGAGCAGGTGGTGGACTTTTATGGCGGTCAAAATGACTTAAAAAACAAGCTCTTACGCCATGTGTCGCCTGCATTTAGCGAAGACCCGCTTCGTGTGTTGCGAGTGGCTCGGTTTTATGCCCGCTTTTATGAGCTGGGTTTTACGGTTGCCCCCGATACCGCCTGCCTTATGCAAGCCATTGCTGAGCGTGGCGAATTATCGCACCTAAGCCGTGAGCGGATTTGGACGGAATGCGTGAAGGCTTTTGATGAGCCGTGTGCGTTTGCGTTTTTTAAGTTGTTATTTGACTTAGATATTTTAAAACAAATTCTACCCGAACTAAACACCATTTGGCAAGATAACACCATTCGCCAAATCACATTTGATAAATTAAAAACCGCCCATGATAAGCCATTGCATATCAAATTTGCCATTTTAACTTATGGATTTTTGGATAATAAAAATGAATTATCAACATTGTGCGAGCGGTTATTAACGCCCAAAGTCATCACGCAATTTGCTCAATTATTTATCACGCATTTTAATGAATTAACCGATTATCAAAATATCCCTGCCGATAAATTATTAACTTTAATAGAAAGCACCAAAGCCCAAAAAGATAAAACGGTATTATTTGATTTAATTGATACGGTAGAAATCATAAACGACAAAACAATCAATCGTGAATTTTTTCATCACGCCATTAGTCTGTATCAATCGGTAACGATTAACAATATTGATAAAACATTAAAAGGCAAGCAAATTGGCAATGAGCTGACACGGCTAAGATTATTAACATTAAGCGAATTTTTAAAAAAGGCAATTTTATGAAAAAAGTCGCCCTCATCACAGGCGGAGCAAAACGCATTGGCAAGGCAATCGTCCAAGCCTTTCACAGTAACGGCTTTAACGTTATTATCCATTATCATCACAGCCAAACGGACGCTCAATATTTGGCAGATGAATTAAATGCCATTTGTGATAATAGTGCCAAAATCATTCAAGCGGATTTAAATACCATCAATGATAAACATACATTAACGGATTTTAAAAATCATGCCTTAGCTTTATTTGGGCGGATTGATGTTTTGGTGCATAATGCGTCAAGTTTTTATCCCAGTGATATGAATGATGATTTTGCTAAATGGCAAACGGACTGGGACGATTTGTTTTTGACCAATGCCAAAGCTCCGTTATTTTTAAGCCATGCTTTTAAAGATGAGCTTATCACAAATCATGGGGCAATCATTAGCCTACTTGACATTCACGCACGAGATAAGCCCTTTGTCGGTTATCCCATTTATAACATGGCAAAATCGGCACATCTGGGCATGGTGCAGTCCTTGGCATTGGAGCTTGCCCCGAGTGTGCGGGTCAATGGCGTCTCCCCTGGTGTGAACATTTTTCCAGAAGATAATAAAAATAACGAATTAAACGACACCACCAAAGACAAACTTGTGAGTTCCGTTCCCTTACAAAAAATCGGTACGCCTAATGACATCGCCCAAGCGGTGCTGTTTTTGGCAACTGCTCCTTATATCACAGGGCAGATTTTGGCGGTGGACGGTGGGCGAAGCTTGACGTTAAGGGGTGGATAAAAAAAGCGGCTAGCAAATGAAAAACCTAAAACAGCAAAAACCCACCATAAGGCGGGTTTTTGTAAGAGTGTGATACAAATTAGAATTTGTATTCTAGACCTGCACCAATGCCATAGGCGTTAGCTTTATTACCGTCAGCATCTGCTCTTAGGTTTACATTTTCAGAACGTTGGTAAGCACCATACAGATGACCAGTAGTTGCTTGGTTAAAGGCATACTTGCTACCAACAACAGTACGGAAAACCTCAGCATCTTTAAAACCTTCTGCATTATCAACAAAATCTAGCTGACCGTAAGCAGTCCATGGAGTTTGAACCAACTTATGTTCAGCAGACACAGTAAATGCATTTTCTTTCTCAGAACCAGTTTCTAAAACATCTTGATGTAGAGTGCTATATTGAGTATTCTGGTATAAGGCAGCTACAGTAGTAGCAGGACTTAGGTCATAAGCACCACTTACACGAATAGCTTTTGTCTTACCTGATTGGATATAGGTAGCACCCGCACGATATGGAGTATTTTCAGGCTCAAACTGAGCACCCACACCCCATGCATCACGAGCTAGACTATCTTGAGAGTCATTTTCGTCAAGAACATACATGCCTAAGAAATTAACACCATTATAGTTAGGTGATACATAAGCAAAAGCGTTGTTAGCACGTGGGGCATCAAATGATGCCAATACGTTGTCGCCACCAATCACGCCACCTTGGGCAACAGTAGCATAGTCAACCATGCCATCAATCGCTGTTAGGCGACCAGCAAGTAGGGTGCCATATTGCTTGTTAGACAGACCTAGATAGCTATCACGAGCTTCGAAGGTACGAGTATCATCATCAACTTCAACACGGTATTCTAGTTGATAAACAAGGTCAGTATTTGCTGTTAGGGCTTCTGAACCTTTAAAACCAATGCGTGATGCATTAGAGTTTAGTTGGGTGCGAGAGTCTTGTGATGCACTATTACTGTTGCCATCTTGCACATCAAGAGTTAAAAACGCTTTACCGTAAACTTGTGGGGCAGCATTAGCAGCTGTGATAGACAGAGCAGCAACAGCTGACGCTAAAAGTAGTTTTTTCATGGGTTTCTCCACTGACATTTTTAGTGATGGGGCTGCTGTACGCTTGCACCCAGTGTGATAAGCTGTCAATCACTTCACGACTTATCACGGTTTTAAGTTATTGCCAATATGGGTATTTCATCACAGTTTTATGACATATTCATGACAACTTTTACATTTTTTGATAATCATGTATCAAATCCTGCATAAGTTTAACACAATAGACAAAAAAGGTCATCAATCCCATACCGTGTGTATAGAATACCAATTTTGTCATATTTTGCAACACCTTTTATCACAAAAATTCACACTTTTTTTGTATTTTTTTAAAATATATATATTTATCAATAACTTAAAATGTTTCTGTTTTCCAAAAATTTTGTAAACATTGAGAGTGATTTTTAATTATACTTATAAATTTAACCGACTTCTTTTGAATGACTGTATTTCGTCATCATTTTAGGCGTGAGATAAACATGAGATAAGTATAAAAATAAACAATTTATACGGCAAAATAACTGAGCAGACCGCCAAACAGATGATGCCAATAGATAATATCAATATTATCAAATCGCTGTTTTTCTGGGTAAAAATCCCCACATCATATTATCGCCAGCTTGATAAAATCATGATAAAATAGCCACTGCTTTTTGATTTATTACGATGCCATGACCGACATACTGCCCGAAGATGGCCTGCACGCCATCGCAAGCCGTGCCAAAGCCAAAACCGACATTAGCCACATCCATGCCTTTTTGGGGGCGAGTACCAGCGAAAAGTGGCTAGAAGTTGCTAAGAACAACCTACCCCTGCTCATGCAAGACCACGCCAACTGCGAGAAAAAAGCGGCGGGAACAGCGATGAATTTGATTTTTCGTTATGAGTTTCACAGAGATTTGCAAGAAAAACTTGCTCAGCTGGTGCGTGAAGAAATGCTCCACTACGAGCAAGTGCTAGAACTCATGAAAGAGCGTGGGTTGGCATGGTCGCACCTACCTGCAGGGCGATACGCCAAGGGGCTATTAAAGCACAAACGCACGTGGGAGCCTGCGGGCATGATAGATGTGCTTATCATCGGGGCATTCATCGAAGCTCGCTCATGTGAACGGTTCTCGGCATTGGCGGACGTCATCGATGATGAAAAGCTATCAAAGTATTAGGGCGTGTTGAACTTTGGTATTTGCAATGAAAAATGAGAAAAATCGCACGTTTTTCAAGGAAAAAACGTAGGCTGATAGTTATTCTATCAGACAAGTTTTTGACGATGAAAAACAAGATTTAGCCATTTTTCATGCAAAAATTGATTGAAATTGTTAAACTTTCATCTTATTTTATAAGAATGTTATCAATGTTCAACACGCCCTATAAATACCTACTCAAATCCGAAAGCCGTCATTATGAAGACTATCTGGCTCTTGCTCAGTCGGTGTCAGACGAACCGATAGATGAGCGAGTGGCGTTTTTTCGGGCGGTGGAAGCGGAGCTGATAGACAGCCCTGATGGCGAGCTACGTTTTCATAGCGGCGTGCCTGACTTTGTTTAAAATTTATCCAAGCACGTCATCATCGCATTTATCAATCATCGGATTTTAAATTTTAGCGTGAATGATGCTTGCAATTTGGGCAGGCAGACGCATATTATGGCTTTATTCTTTGGCTTTTGCCTTAGTTTTAACTTTAATTGATTGATGGTTAAAAGTTAAACATAATTTATTTTACTTCATTCTTAACTTAAATTAAAATAGTAACTTATTGATTTTTCAATAATTATTTTTTGTTTGTAGGGGCGAATTGCAATTCACCCTTAATAAATCCATCACTTATACAAAGTTGAGAATGGGGTTTTATTTTATCATCTTATATTTGGAAGTATTATGGCTACTCATCACAAACTCATCATTCTAGGCTCGGGCCCTGCTGGTTATTCAGCTGCGGTGTACGCTGCCCGTGCTAACTTAAATCCCGTCATCATCACAGGGCTACAAGTGGGCGGACAGCTGACCACCACCACCGAGATTGACAACTGGACGGGCGGAAAAGAAGGTTTGACGGGGGGCGAACTCATGGATAACATGAAAGAGCACGCCGAGCGTTTTGGGACACAGCTCATCTATGACCATATCCACACCACCGACCTACAAAACCGCCCCTTTACTCTAACAGGCGACAACGGCACTTATACCTGTGATGCCCTTATCATCGCCACAGGGGCAACCGCCCAATATCTAGGGCTTGACAGTGAGACGGCATTTATGGGGCGTGGCGTGTCAGCGTGTGCCACCTGCGACGGCTTTTTTTATAAAAACCAAAAAGTGGTCGTCATCGGTGGGGGCAACACTGCCGTAGAAGAAGCTCTATATCTGTCCAACATCGCAAGTCACGTTACCCTAATCCACCGCCGTGATAGTTTGCGTGCCGAGAAAATCATGCAAGACCAACTCTTTGAAAAAGTCAAAAACGGCAACATCACGATAGAGTGGAACAGCAGTGTCAAAGAAGTCGTGGGCGATGACATGGGCGTCACAGGCGTGGTCATCCAAAACACAGACGGCACAACCAAACAAATCGATGCCATGGGCATGTTTGTCGCCATCGGGCATAAGCCCAACACCGCCTTGTTTGACGGTCAGCTTGCCATGAAAGACGGCTATATCGTGGTAAAAAGCGGACTAGACGGCAACGCCACCGCCACCAGCATTGACGGTGTATTTGCTTGTGGGGACGTGGCAGACCACATCTACCGCCAAGCCATCACATCAGCAGGAACAGGCTGTATGGCGGCATTGGATGCGGAGAAATACTTGGATGCGATGTGATTTTATCTAAGATAAACCGCTGATTTAGACAAAAAGCCCATTTAGAATTGTTTTCTAAATGGGCTTTTTGTCTGTTGATGGCAACCTTAACTTAAATGACAAAAAGACAAACCGCCTAGGCAATTTGTCTTTTTATGGTTAAAAACCTACATTAAATGCGTTTTATAAGGGCGAATGTGATTCGCCCCTACACGTCCAAATTTTAAAAGGATTTTAAAAATACCATTTTTGCTTATAAAACAGGTATTTATCTCATCGTAACAAACTCTTCGCTGCCTGTGGGATGAATGGCAATGGTGTTGTCAAAATCACGCTTGGTTGCCCCCATTTTTATGGCAACGGCAAAGCCCTGAATCATCTCATCCACACCAAAGCCCACACCATGCAAGCCGACCACTTTTTCATCATCGCCCACACACACAAGTTTCATGCGACACGGCTCACGATGAGCGGTAATGGCAGAGTACATGGGCGTGAAGTTGGATTTATAGACCTTGACCTTGTCCGCTCCGAACTCATCAATGGCGTCTTTTTCGCTCATGCCGACCGTACCAATGGGCGGATGACTAAACACCACCGTGGCGACATTGCTATAATCTAGGTGTTCATCGGGTTTGTTGTTAAACAGTCGCTCAGAGAGTCTGCGACCTGCTGCCACCGCCACAGGGGTCAGCTCAATGCCGTTTTCGATGATGTCGCCCACCGCATAAATGCCGTCCACCGTGGTGTTTTGGAATTTATCCACGATGATTTGACCCTTTTCGTTGGTTGCCACGCCTGTTTTGTGCAAGTCAATGACATCAGTCGCTGGCACACGCCCTGTCGCCCAAATCAGGCATTCTACATTTAGGGTTTCGCCATTGTCAAAATACACCGTCAAGCCGTCATTTTTTTCAATCTTAACAGGGTTTACGCCCGTATGGAACGTAACGCCGTCTTTGACCATGACATCGGTTAGCACGTCCACGATATCTTTATCAAAACTCTTTAAAATACCGCTACGCACGCACAAATGCGTATCCACGCCCAAGGCATTCATCACACCTGCAATCTCAACGCCAATGTAGCCACCGCCCACAATCGCCACCGATTTTGGCAGTTCGGTCAAATCAAAAAAGCCGTCCGAATCAATGCCATACTCCGCCCCCTCAATTTTTGGACGGTGCGGACGACCGCCTGTGGCAATCAAAATATGGTCGGCGGTAATGGTCTCGGTCTCGCCATTATCAAAACTCACTTCTACCGAATTTTTGTCAAGAAACTTGGCAAAGCCGTTGATGAGTGTTACACCATTTTTTTCAAAGGTGTTTTTATAAGATTGATGAATGCGACTGATGTAGGCGGTGCGATTTTCGACGAGTTTGCCAAAATCAAAGTTTTTGACATCAAGCTCAAAACCATAGTCAGGGGCATAGTTATGAATGGCGGTTGCCATGTTCGCCCCGTACCACAGCACTTTTTTGGGTACACAACCTGCGTTGACGCACGTTCCGCCAACGTGCTTAGCTTCAATCACCGCAACTTTTTTACCATACATGGCAGCACGGTTGGCAGAACCAATACCGCCACTACCGCCACCGATGGTAATATAATCAAAATGTCTGGTCATAAGTTTTCTCCAAAAAAGGTTGAGTAATGTATCAATATAATGGGGACGATTTATGGGCTTTAGGAAAATGTTTGATAAAATTTTTTGATTATTGATAGATGGTTTTTTAATTGAGCAAACTGATAAAATCCTGCTCACCAATACTGACAGCGGTATGCGTGGCAATGCGGTTATCAAGCGATACAAAAACAGCGTGGTTGTATTTGGCAAGAGCTAACAGATAAGCATCGGTTAATTGCTTTGAGCCTTGAATGTGTTGCCAGTTGATAAGCTCATCTTGTAATAGGCTGATGTTATCAGGGATAAAGACATGATGACTTTTGTTAATAAAAGTTGTTAGCTTTTCTTTGGTATCTAAGATTTTAAAGCCATTTTCATAGCTAGGCAATGATAAAATCCGCATACAGCCATTTTGCGTAATCGGACAACTCGCCCAGCGATTCCCTGCAATCAACCATTCAAATAACCAACTTGTCGCAAGTGTATGATACTTATGTTTGTTATCCAACAAGGCAATCAATACATTGACATCAAGCAAGGCAATTTTAGATACCATGTTCTTCCCTTAGTTCATTGATGTATTCATCGGTAATTGTATGTGTGCCTGTGGTAAATGGACTTAGTCCAAGAAACTCATACATCTCATCAAGGTCTTTGCCTTGTTGCCCAGCAACCAACTTTTCTGCTATTGACACAAGATAATCACTTGCTGACATATTTTGTTGCTTGGCAATTTGTACAAGTTGCGTCTCTACTTGTGGGGGTAAGTCTAGGGTTATCATGAGTTTTCCTTTTTTAAAAGATAATTTTTGAAAGATAAGTCATTGTAACACAATCAAAACCCACAAAAAACCCCAATCCTAACCACGCTCATCTAGCACGCCCCACCAACCGCTTGACGATACTCATCATCTGACCGACCACCGCCTTGTCCACCCGTCCGTCTCGCCCATAGCGGTGTTTGCGATACAAGCTCTTTAATTCATCAATATCTTCCGCATTATTTGGCGTTTTTAGACGGTCAAGCCAAGTCAGATAAGGCTCGCTCGCCCCCTTACCCCATGTCTTATCCTGTTTGGCAAGCCCTGCCGAGAGCTTCACAAGTGGCACGTCTAGCCCATGATACTGCCGTCTACGTCGGTACATCATCACGCCCACAAATAAGACAGCAAGCACTCCCACGCCCCCGACCAATGTCCAAAACTGCTGAGCAAAACTTGTGATATTAAACCATTTAAAGAGCGAATCTTTTTGCTCATCTTGGTCATAGCCGACCACGTTTTTTTGCCAATAATAGCCCATCTGGTCAGAGTAACGTCTCAATGTCTGTAACATCTTAAACTGCTGATAACTCCATTGCCCTGCCACACCATCGCCAAACATGGACGCACCGCCAGCGTCAGTGACTGCATTCATGCCCTGCTCCACACGGTCAGGCGAGACAAAGGCGGTCGGGTCAATACGCACCCAGCCTTGTCCATCAAACCACACTTCCGTCCATGCATGTGCGTCCATCTGACGCACTTCCCAGCTTTGCCCATCACGCCCAAGCTCACCGCCTTGATAGCCTGCCACCACCCGAGCAGGAATGCCTGCCGAACGCATTAAAAAGGTAAAACTGGATGCATAATGCTCACAAAACCCCGCCTTTGTCCCAAACAAAAACTCATCAATGCGGTCATCTCGCAACACAGGGGGCGAGAGCGTGTAACTAAATCCGCCCGTGGTGATGAAGTTTTGCACCGCTTGTGCATAGCGGACAGGGTCGCCAGTCTGGGCGTAGAGCTCTCTGGCAAAGGCACGAGCCTGCTCATTACCGTCTTTTGGCAGACGCAGATTAATGTGTTTTTGGATATCAGTGAGTTCAATATCCACCTTGGGCTGACTAAAATAACTGGCACGATAGCGTTTTTGGGTGCTAATCGGGTAATAATGACGCAGGGTAAAATCGCCCGTCATGCCCATGCCACGCTCAGGGTGCAAACGTGGATAATCTAGAGCAAACAGCCAGTTTTGCTCGGTCGGCTCTAAGATGACCTGATAATGATGTTCCATGCCTTGATACGCACTCATCGCCCATGCTGGGGGCGTATCGCCATCTCGTGATGGCCAAAAATGGGGCGAAAACTCACTTTGTCGCCACGTCACCCCATCAAAATCACTAAACACCAATCCACGCCAATACATCTCATGGCGGTTCGGCATTTGTCCATCAAACTCAGCACGAAACGCCAGTTCGGTCGATTGACTCAGATTAGAAAAATCCCCTGGTGACATACTGTCCGAAACGCCCGTCGTCGCTGATTTGCCCGCCATCGGCAGTGACCACATCGGGGGCAGACGGGGGAAGAACAAAAACAGCACCACAAGCAAGGGGATGGCAGGCAGGGTTATCATGCCTAACGCACGCAGTCGCCCCGAGCCATCGGCATTGTCATCATCACTAATGGCGATAAAGCCCACCAATATCATCATGAGTGTCGGCAGTCCCACCATCGCCACACTCAAATCCTGTCGTATCAAAAAAGCCGACGCCAGTGTAAATAACGCAAGGTTTAACGCCACATAAGCGTCCCGCTTCTCATAGAGCTCCCACGCCTTTGCCACAAAGCACAGCACCAAAAAGCTGACCGCCACATCCACGCCAAACGCCTGCCCAAAGCTCACCCAAATCGCCACTGTACCACCCAAAAATAGTAGCACCTGTACCACTTGATAGATACGGCGTAGTCGCCCACCACTTAGGCGGTATAGGCGTGCCTTGATACTGGGTTTTTGCATGATGACACTGATGATGAGTGCGACCAGTAGCCACGCAGGAATGCCCATCGCATGGGGCAACACAAGCGACGCCATGGCAAGCAGTAGCCAGTGATAGGCAGGCAGGGCAAGGATTTTTTGCCAAAATTTTTGGGGGCTTGTGGTTAGGGTTTTTCTACCTTGACCAAAATCGTGAAAAGTGCTGTTCATGGTGTCTGTGTCGTGTGGTTTTGCTTGATAGATGATTTGGTAAAATTAGGCAGATACTAACCTTTTTGTTTACATCCAAGAAACTTTAAAATTACCACAAACGTAATGATGTTTGGGTGTAGGGGCGTGCTGTACACGCCTATAAAAATTGGTGTGTTATCAAAGGACGTGCGGAGCCAGTCCCTACAAAGCCTGTGGTAAATATCAAGTTTGTTAGGTGTATCATCAATCCATCAAACCAAACCCTTGTTTATAAATAGAATAATTTAAAATACTTTTTAAATGATTTTAAAACGGTTTTAAAATGGATAATTTGACTTCCTCCCCTCCCTAAAGTGAGGGGATTCCTGCTCCCAGACGGTCAAGCCCGACCGCAAGAATGTTCCGACTGGCATTGATATCTCTATCATGCCGTGT
>ERZ1023440.157-NODE-157-length-16087-cov-10.109094_pt1 | contig 16087 bp, 24 predicted proteins | sample MGYA00380520_ERZ1023440 | MGnify/ENA primary metagenome ERZ1023440 (study PRJEB33173, sample SAMEA4830335) | metagenome | study: EMG produced TPA metagenomics assembly of the PRJEB25223 data set...
GTTCTTTGTGCAGGTAAGTGCCTTGCGTGGTGATGTAGAGGGTGTTTTGGAGTTTGCGCATTTTGAAAATCCCCCTTGATTTTGGTTGTATTTTAAAGTGCCATCTGAAAAATATAGCATAAGTTGCAGACGGCGTTCTTGAAAAACTACTTAGTTAGATTAATTTTGCACAAACCACCCCTGACTTAACAGGCGATCATAAGCAATATCAATTTGGCGGGGTGTAAATATTTTTTTCGTTTATTCCATTGATAGACGCTTTTTCTTAAATTTTATTTGTCCATAATTCCTTCTTTTTTAGCCAACCAATGCACTGTTGCCAACAATTCCAAGCCATAAGATGACTCAAATCCATCAACCAACTCGGTAACCCTATCAAAGTGAGCATAACTATCGGCATGTTTAGATAAAAATTGCTGCGCCTCTTCAACTGATCCCGGTACAAGTTTTAACGGCTTATTTGGTATATCTCCACCGTCAGCATATCCGGAAATAAAATACCCCTCTATCGATTTTAAAACATGACGTAAATTTTCTGCATATGGTCCATAATGGTGTTTCACATATTTCAAACGAAGATTTTCCCCAGATTCCTGCATAAAATACACTAATTTATGTACTTCTAAGAGTGAAATATATGGGTCTAGCCACCCTTTTAAATAACGATTCATCAATTCAATCAAAGCAGCTCGCCCAGGAGTCATTTCTGGAACTTTTGTAGAATAATTTATTTGGGTAGTTTCAGGCGTACCATTCGTCTCACATACAACAATACTCACATTTTCGATATGACTAAGTGCTTTTTCAATACGCAAACGCACCTCGTTCCAATCTAACCCACCTAAACTTGCTCCTAAAGGAGGAATCGCAATAAAATGAATATTTTTCTCTTGAATAAAATTAGCTAAATCAATTAATCCACTTTCAATATCTTCAATGCGATTTTTACGCCGCCAATGACGTTTTGTAGGAAAATTAACAATCCATTTAGGCAGTACAATTTGTTCTGTCTCAAAAACAAACACTTTTCCCGGTTTTAAAAGTTCCTGCTTGCAAGCTTGTTGATTAATATTTCTTGAATGCACCCCGATATGCTCTATTAAATGCCAAGGAAAAGCTTTTTCCAATAAGAATTCCGCTTGTTTTCCTTCCTTAAGTCCTTGCCAACATTTAGCCTGAACAGCATTTCAATCAATTTTATCCAAATCATTAAAATCTTCAAAATAATTCGAACTTGCATTAGAAGTGGTAAAAGCCCAACCAATGGATGGATTTTGAGCATTTGCCCATTTAATAACCTGATTAAGGTCAGCTTGCAAATGAATAATTGGATCTTGCCCTCCCTGATATGCTAATTCAGAATTTCTGCTATGAATCAAATAAAGCATAACCGAGCGAGGGCAAAAATAAAATGGTACACAATTACCGAAATATAAATCAGGATAGCTATTTAACTTTTTCTAACCGCCGTTAATGCTGCGGCTCTCCTGCACAATCAGTTTGTCTTGCAACTCGGCGATCCGCGCCTCCTTATCCGCCACGATACGTTCCGTCGCTTTGGCTTCCGCTTGCGCGGCTTTGAGTTGTTTTTCCAATGCCGCCTCGGTTTTTTTGTGCTTGGCTGCCATATCTGTGATGAGATCGACAATGGCATCTTTATCGCCAACCGCCGCCTCGATTTGCCCGATAACGACCTTTTGGTCTTGGATATCTAATGCCCGCAAATTGCGCAGCTCACGCGTGGTCATGCCCAGTTCGGTGGCGCGGTTTAGAGCTTGTTCGCCGAGCAATTGCAGATTTTGCAACTGCTCATCAACTGTGCTGCGGCTAGTACCGACAGCCATACAAAAACCATCCCATGTATCTAAATGGATGTTTTCGCCATTAACCAAAATTGTTTGACCTTTTAAGCGTCGATATAATTTTTCTTCTTTGATTTGCTTGAGTTGCGCAAAAGAAAAGGCTTCCAGCATGGTCGCGATAGAATTAGTCGCTTGAATACGCCCTAAAACCTGATTCATCTGCAGCTGCTCGCCGCTTAATAATGCGGCTTGCATATGCACCGCAGCGGCTTTTGCCTCATCTTGCTCGGCAACGGGATTGCTATCCACTTTAGCGATGACGGTTGATTTACTCATTTAATTATCCTTTTAAAACTGCCGACGCTCGGCGATTTATTTACACAATATTCAAAAAATCAGTTGCTTAAGAATTTAAAACTGCCGACGTCGGCGGATTTAGCACTGTTGCTCGGACAAACCATAGCGCTGCGCAACCTCATCCAATCTTTGCCGAGCGCTTTGCACTTCGTTGAAAATCTTGATGGCATGACGACCAAAACTTGGTGCGATACGCCATTGCTTATTTGGCAATTGCTCTGCCAGACCCGAGGCTGCCATTGTTTGCAAATCGCGCAACACCGTCGCCTTGCCGAGCCCGAATCTATCGGCAAGTGTTTGGCAAGAAACACCATTCATTTCATAGCCAAACAAAGCCTTAAACAATTCGTATCCGCGTGTTTGGGTACTAGATAAATTCTCTTTTTTCATAATTCCTCTATCTTGTTATTTGTAACTTGGTTCAAAATAATTGGTTTTAGGTTATAGCTGGGCTATAATTTTCCTAACTTCCGCAATCTTTTGGCAAGCCTCCCCTTGTTTAGGGTTAACGCGAGGGCTAACATGCTGATATTCGGGAAAAACCTCAAACAACGGACTATTGATAATTTTGGCAATCGCCTCAGCGATGCGGAAACTGGTTTGGCGGCGATTAATCACATTGCCTACCGACACAGGGCTAACCTCTAGCGCTTGGGCGACAATTCGCAAATTAAGCCCCTGTGCTGCAATTGCTTGTCGAATATGTGCTGGTTTCATTTTTTATGACCGTTTTTGGTTTAGATGGGGTTATTATTAGCCTAATTATGGGTTAAGTCAAATTATTTTTTGGGTTATTTATGGTTAATTTACAAGCTTTTGATAAAGAAATAGATATAGGCAAGGTTTCTGAGCGTCTATTAAGCGAAAGACAAAGACTAGGTCTGTCTCAATCAGATGTCGCCGATAGGCTGAATGTGGACTATAAGACGGTGGCGCGCCTAGAGAAAGGAACGGAATTAGGCGTTAGCAAATTGAGCGGACTGGCACAATTAGGCTTTGATATTGCCTATATTTTGAGCGGCAATCGCTATCAAAACAAAGAACAGCCTAAAGATATTGATGATGACTACGCCTTTATCCCCTTATACGACATCGACGTAAGTGCCGGCGGAGGCAGTTTTTTTGACAGCGAGCGTATCAAAACGCGGCTGTCATTTACACGTTACTCGCTGAAACAGCAAGGATTATCGCCCGAACATTTGGCTTGCGTGCGTTGTCGCGGCGACAGTATGCTGCCGACAATCGCCGAGCGCGACACGATAATGATTGATTTGCGCCGCAAAGCCGTTGACGGCGGTATTTTTGTTTTTCGGCATGAGGACTCGCTGTTTGTGAAGAGACTTATCCGCGAAAAGGGCGGCATACGAGTAATATCGGATAATCAGATTTATCCGGAATGGTTTATCGAGCCTGAGGATAATTATGAAATTATTGGCAAAAAAGTCTGGCAGGCGCGATGGGATAGGTAAAAGGGCGCTGCTGCGCCCTGATAATTTAAGGATTGCGGATATTGATGCGGGTGGGATGCCCCTCCCAAACATGGCAAACCGCCAGCATCTCGACCGTAGCGCCAAAATCATTTTTGGCACTAAAAGGAATATTGACAAAGACTTGCCCATTCTCGCGCAGGCTAAAACCGACCTGCAAAATATGCACGTCGATACTGCTTGGATGCTTGACATGATTGGGCAATTGCTGGCGGCACTCGGCAAAAGCCGCATCTTTTTTGCGCGTGGCGGCTTGCTCGGCAGCGGCTTTTTGCGCCGCCTCTTGCGCTTTAATTTGCTGCTCGGCTGTCGCAACTTGCGCCTCAGGACTAGGTTGCGCAACCCTTTGCGCAGGACGGTAGGCAGGTGCGTCCTCGGGGAATGATTTAAGCAGCGGCGCAAGCACATTTGCCAATACGCCCACAGCGACGATTGCCGCAAAGCCGCGCCAAGCAGCCGTTTTGCGGCTATGCTGCTTACCCGATAACCACGGCACGCGCGAGGGTTTAATCAGCGCATTAAGCCAATTAAGCAGCACAATTACCGTAATAGCGCCCAATAACCCGTAGATCAACATTGCCATATCTATCCCCCAAAAACCCAAGCATAGCACATTGCTCCATGTTTCAACACGTAGAGCGACACATAAAGCGTCGCTCTACGTGTTGCCCTGAATTGGAAGAGGTTACACCTCTCCCACAAGATTATCCTCTCTAAAGGGAGGGGTTTCAATCAGTAAGGAAATTTTGATAAAAAAGCCCCTCATCGAAGGGCAATCGCTTAGGAGTATTATTCTTTATCTGCTTGGGGCTTGATTTGCGCCGCCCCTTGCGCAATCAACCATTCGGCGGTAGCGGGGCTGACCGCCACCGTTGCGCCGCTTTTAAAATTCACATTTTCTAACGTAATGTCGCTCGTCAGTATGACTGGCACGACTGGCACGCTGTCTTTTTTTTGCTTCATTTTGCCCTCCCTAAGCATACAGCTCGACACTATAAGGCGCTTCGCCGTTCTTCCCCACTGCCGCCGAGCCTTTCATTGTCACGGAGTTAAAATCCTCGCTAAACCAATCAAACTCGCCATCTACCGCCAAAGTAACGTTAGGGATAATCAATTTAGCGCGTTTTTTGGTCACCTCGTTTTGCCCGTCAATCTCAATCCGCCCTTTAAAGCTGCTGACACGTGCGCCGTCAATCACAATCTTTTTGACGACTTTTGTTTTGTAAGATACGGTTAAATCGTCATCTTCTGCCGCCGCGCTGCTGTTCGTTATTTGCAGCATGCCCATCTCGGCATTGAGGGTGTATTTGTCCTTATCTACCGCAACACCGGCTTTTTTGACCTCGACGGTCTCGGGATCAATATCGCCGTTTTTAAGGCGATGATAGCCATTTAATCGCGCTTTGGCAGGCTCATCGGCAATGGTCTGCGCCTGCGTCTCCTGTTCCGCTGCTTTACCCATCATTGCCATTGCCCAAGTTAGGGGTTGGAAGGTATCGGTTTGCAGTGTTACCTCAGGTGCATTCGGCGTTGTAATGCTGTCTAAAATTGCGCCGGCATCATGACGGCGACGCGATTTGCGCGTTTTGCTCTCCGATGAGAGCGCGATTTTGGCTGAAATCGGGTTGCCGAAATATAACGCCGTAGCATCGGGATCATCAGGGATAAAATACGGGATGCCCGTGCCGATAAAGCCGTAATCTTGGTTAATACTGTTTTGCATATTATTGTCCTAAATTAATGATATCAATCTCAAAGGCGAGGCTATACAATGCCCAGCCATGCGGCGGATAGACGGTGTCATCGCTCTGCGTGAGGGTAAATTTTTTGCCAAAGGCAGGGTTGCTAGATGCATCGCCGTCTTTGACGACCAAGCCCTGCACATGACTAATCAGTCTTGACAGCAGCTCGCCAGCCTCGTCCATGCCATGCCCTTTGCCGCTACGCGCTGGTTGATTATTTTGCCAAGCCAGCACCACGCTATATTGTTGAGTGAGTTTGACGTTTTTGGCTTGATGACTGATGTTGCGATATTTGTCGTAAATCACATAGACCGCGGCGTGTTGCAGGGCAATCTTACCCTCGAGGCAGTCAGCAAACTCATGCGCTTGTCCGACATAACGCAGCTCGCCTTGCGCGACTAGTTTTTGCAAATGCTCAGTAAGTACTTTGCGCGGTAAAAATAAATCACTCATCACCATGCCTCCAAAGTCTCTGCTGTAAAAACACTATCAGGCGCAGCCGTTTGGGCGCTACCGCCGCCCTCACGATTAACCGCTGCTTTGCCTGTGATTAAGCGGTCAAAAAAGCTGTGGCGGGCATCATTAAGCTGCTTAATCACAGACTCCTCGGGCAAATGCTCAAACAAGCGATACAGTGCCATATCCATGCAGGCGGCGTGCAGCGTTTCCGGCGGCAGCTCAATATCCGGCACTAGGGCTAAATAGCCCTTGATATCGCCGCCGGCAAGGGCAATCGCTTGCGCCACGCGCCCCTGCAAGGCTTGCAATGCCTCCTCAAAACCCACCGCTGCTTGCCCTGTGGCAAAATAGTCCAAGACGCTTTGCGCATCAGGCAGGGCAGCAAAATCGCTGCCTGCCAGCTGCCCGACCAACCTTGCGCGGTTAGCATGAGCGATAAGATCTAATGGCGTGCAATACATTATTCCTCCTTGTCCGGCGAGGTTTTGGCTTTGCTTTTGGGCTTGGCTTTTCCCTCTGCCGGCAGTGCTTCTGCCTCTGCCGGCGGCGCAGTATCGGCAGGGGTAGATTTTGCCGCATCTGAGATTTCGCCCGAGACCGCCAGACCAATTACCTGCATTTTGAGCAGCGGCAGGGCTTGCTCATCACTAAGATCGATCAGCTCGCCGATTGCGTAGCGCTTGCCGTCATGGCGCACAGGTGCGCATACAATGTATGTAGACATCATTTAATCTCCGCCGTATTGGTAAACAAAAACCCTGCATGATTGGATGTTAGGACAGCCGCATCCGCCATCAGCACAGGGTAGTGCCATGAGCGGTCGCTGTGCTCAAAATATCCTTTTTCCACTTTCGGCAAGCCCTGCAAAACATAGGTGTAGCCAAAGGACGGCACACGCATTGAGCGCAGATTGGGCGGGGCAACATAGGCAAGCACGGTGTTATTACCCCATATTTCGGTAAATTCCGATTCGGCATCGGGCGTGTAAAGCGCTTTAGCCGCCACTACTTTTTCCACGTCAAAATAAGTGGCGAGCATGTCTAGGCTGATACTGTCCTTGCCCGTGTAGCGAAAATGCTCTTTGATTTTCGGGTGTCGCTTAAGCGCCTCATAAGCATAAATATCTAGGTGCAAAACGTTGGGATAACGTCCTGTAGATTTACGAATTTTGGCTTTGGCATCGCTAATCGCCTCCTCGGGGTTAGAAGCTGGGTTATCCCACATATCTGTGCCGCTTAATGCCTGCGTATGATCGCTGGCATAATGGCTAATCGTCGTCGCCAACTGCGCTTTGTCGTATTCGCCCTCACGGCGCATCGAGCTCATGATGAGATTTACCGCTTCGGTTTGCGCCTTAATATTGGGCAGTTTTTGCATTTCTGTGAGCAGCTCTTCCGGCACTTTACCCTCAAGCAAACGATTCTCCAGCGCGTAACTATCGTCGCTGTAGCTAAAGCCGATACTGCGCACCGTCTCGCCGGGGGCGCGTTTGGTATTGCGGATGACAAACGCCTCTTTGCCGAATTTAATAATCTTACCGCCCATTGCCGGCACCGGCACATCGGGGAAGAGATGATGCCCCGTAAATTCATCGTTTAAATCATAACCTAAGACGACTTTGCTTAAGATGGTATCGACGACACGCGCCTGTCTTAAAAGAGTTTGACTCATTTTTCCTCCTTATTTAATTAAAATTTCTGCGCTGTTTGCGCCGACCGCAACAACCACCGCAAAGGCTTCGTCCTTGCTTGCCGCTTTTTCGGCGGCACCGGCATTGGCTTTGACGTAATCGCCGACCTCTGCGTCTGATAAGGCTACGTCCTCCAGTCCAATCATCGTCACAGCGATTGCCTCGCCGATCTCGCCCTCGTATTGGGCGATACCTGCCGGCTCATGGCTGCCGGTGCTGGCAAGATGTCCGTCAAAAGACACAATCTGCCCTTTCTTCACGGCTTCTTTCAGCGTGATTTTGCTAGAAATAACATTAAAATGCGGCATGGCTTACTCCTCAAATTGTGCTGCTGCTTGGGCAAAAGTTAATCCGTGTTTATCGGCAAAGTCTTGGATTTTTTGCATCTTTTGCGACTCATCTGCGTTATCGCCAATCATCTGCGGTTTGGTAGTCTGATTGGGATCGCCTGCACCGTACTCGGCAAAATCCACGCTGACCGGCAGCTTGCCAAGCAGCGTCTTCAGCGCCACGCGACTGTTTTCTTTGACGGTTTTGCCACCTTCGGCAAAGTCAAAGCTTTGGTCTTTCTCTACACTGAGTAAGACGGATACCACCGCCGCTTTTTCGCGCGGCAGTAGCCGACCTTGTTTGACCAAACCTTCGGCAAAATCATCCGCCTCTGCTCGCTCACGCTCGGCTGCTTGCGCCGCCAGCGCTTCTTCGCGCTTTTTCAGCTCGGCTTCTCGCGCCGCAAGGGCTTGTTCGGCTTTCGCCAATTCCGCTTCTTTGGCTTTCAGTTCTTCTTCGTCCATAGTGTTTTCCTCTGTTGTTTCACTAAACTCAAAAATCGGCGCGGTTTGCGCCGCAAAATCCGCCAAGCCTTTGACTGCCGGCGGCTGTGCGCCCAAAAAACCGACGTGGCGCAGGTATGGCTGCCCCGGTGTCGGGTTGCCGGCGGCATTTGGCGGGTAAAAACTGGCGCTGCGCTTTTTAAAGCGCCCCTGCGCCAACAAATCGGCAAACTGCGGCTCGACTTGGGCAATGTCGGCATAGAGCGTGCCGCTTGCCTCGTCAAAGCTGATGCTTTCCACCCAGCCATAGGCTGGGGCATTGTCTTGGGGGTGTCCGACAACTATCGGCGCTTCGTGTTTGGATTTGTCATAGGCGGCAACGACTGACTTTGCCCAGTCGGCATCGGCATTCAGCCATTCGCCGCTGGTGGCTTGATGCCGTCCGGTTTTAAAAATCGCGAGATGTTTCATTTTTTGCCTTATCTCTTTGGGATAGTGGCATTATCGGCTTGGGCGGCGTGCTAAACGATTAGACTGGTTGGGGATTTTTTACATTGCGGCGGCAGATTTGATAGATGACGATGCCTGCGCGTGCCAAGCGGCAGACGGACGGCGCGGATGATGCTTTTACGGCGATTGCTAAAAGGGCAAAGGGCGGCGATTGGCGCGGCGGGCAATCCCAGTCGCGCCCAAAGCCCAAAACGCCGCAAAACGCCGATTTGGGGCGTTTTGGCGATTTAGGGCTGCATCGCCTCAAAAGCATCTTGCAGCGTACCCATAATGGCTTGCTCGTCCTCATCGCTGATGCCCAGATAAGGACGGGCAGGGATTTGCCCAAAGCGCGTGCGTCCGCCGTATTGATGCATGGCGGCATAGATGCGGTTTGAGCCGATGCTGACGCTGGCATCGGTCGCCTGCATGGTCAGGGTGTCGCGCAGATGTCCGCGCATTTTGAGGATTTTTCTGCCGTAGCCGCGTTTGCGTTTGTATGCCGCGTATTGTGGCGACAGCGGTTGCCACGGACTGCCGTCGGGCGCTTGCTGCTTGCTAAAACGTGCTTTGGTACTTTTGCGCAACACCTCGCCGATGGCTAAGAACAGGGTTTTATTGACAAATTCCGCATTGCCGATTTGCTGCAAATAGCGGCTGATATCATGGATGCTATGACTTGGCATTGTTTTATCCTTTTGCTATAGTGATCTTAGGCATAGGCTCGTAGAGCCCAATTCAGGTAGAAGGGATACCGCTGTAGCTTAACAAGAGTAAGAATGCGCTTTTGTTTTAAGTTTGGCGCGTAGTGACGTTGGTTCGAGTCCAACCCGAGTCTGTGTCGCATTCAGTTGATTTCTCCATAAATCTTTTCATAGCGGTCAAAACTCTGACGCATTTTTTCTGTCCATTCAAGCACTTTTCCGCTGCGTAAGATATTGAGTGTGTGAGTGCTTACCTTACGCTCTTTATCTTTAATTTTCATCTGGTAATCCAGTTTTAAAATGACTTTACCTTTACTTGTGCCTGTATCTATTACATAGAGCAAAGCAGGCGTTTTTTGAGTATTGTCGAGATAAATAGCTTCAGGTTTTGCTGCATAATCAGCAATCTGCTTCCAAAAATCTAGTGGCAAAACACCTGATTTTCCTGTACGCAATGAATGCAATAAGTCCTCATCACGCAAGGTAATTACTGCGCTATGTGGCAACATATCGCGTTGCGCCAATTGCGTGATGACTTCAGCAGGCATGACACCAATAGATAAATTCTGCCCTAGGTCGCCTAATTTCCCACGTTGTCCTGCTGCTTGCAAAGCTTCTGCTGTAGCAACCATTGCCGCAACCTTATCCACCATCGCCGCCACCTCTTGATTGAGCAATTTGCGCACCTCAGGGATTTGCAGGGTGCTTTGCATCACGCGGCTTGCCATCTGCGGCGGCACGGCGCTGGCTTTGTCAAATAAAAACTGGGTGGGATCGGTGTTACGGCTTGCCCCCGGAATGCGGTCAAAGCCGGCATCTAAGCCTTTGGGCACTTGCACCATGCGCGGATTATTGCTGTTTTTGCCAATTACACGAGTCTCATATTCAATTGTAGGCGCTGTGCCGATAGACAAACCATTGCGTTCAAGGTCACGCTTAGAGTGCGCAAAGACCTCACAATGACAGTTATAGCCATTAATCGGGAAATGGGTTAGCCAGAAACTATCTGACCAATGCAACACCAAACCATGCCATGCAGCATGGTTTGCTCGCGGTTTGCCCTTACTTTCTTCCGGGTGATGGCGGTACTCCCAATAGGGTTTGAGATGGCGAATTGCCATCAGTTGCTCATATCTGCCCGCCTGATAGCTGCCATAAAGATTGGTGTCATAGATGGTGCGGCTGCGCCAATTGCGTCCGCCCTTATAATCCCAGCCGTATTTGGCGACGATATCGTCAAAATCTTTGCGAAATTCCTCCAGCGTTGTGCCGTCAATAATTGCTTTATCGACTGCCGCCCGAAAATCGGCAAGTATGTCCAAACGATTAGCCCCTGCCACCACAAAGGCATGGTCGTGCTCCTCGCCCAAAATATCGGCATAGCTCTCGGTGGGCAAATTGAGTTTGGCGCGATGGTAATTAATCTGCTCGGCAAAGGGGAGTTTAGCCATGGCTCGCCTCGTCCTTGACGCTTGAGCGCCCTAAAAGCCGCGCGGCGGCACTGGCTTTAGCAAAAACTTTGGCGTAATCGTCCAAACTCAGCTGCTCCGCCAAGTCGTCTAGCCGCTCTCTAAATTGCAACAGAGTTGCAGATGCTGCCAATTCTTGGCTGATGCGCTCAATCCATGCCTCGCCTTTGGGGGCGATTTGCGCTGCCAATTGCTCGCTCATATCGTCAAGCGGATCTGTCGCCGGCGGCTCGGCATAATCTAGGCTGTTTTGTTTATCAGCAGCATTGGGTAAAGCTAATCCCTGCGGCATCTCCTCCCACTCTCCGCCGAAGACCTCTTGCACATAGTCTATCGTCGGGCGATAGCCTAGCGCCGCCAGTTTGGCAAAGGTAGCGGCAAGTGCCGCCGTGTCTTTGCTCTCTTTGGTTAATAGCCATAATTTAGGCGGTTTGGCATTTGGAAAATTCCACTGGGTCAGCCATTTAGCAATACTGCTATTAAAGGCGGCACAGAGTAAATCCGCATCAGCGGCGACGATGTCGTCTTTGACACTGTCCTGCACCTCCGCCTTATACTGCCCGCCCACCGCTTGGCTGGTCATCACTTGCCCTAAGACAACAAGAGCGATCATCTCGTCCATATATTGGCACAGGGTTTTATAATCGGCGCTACCCGCCTCGCCTTTGAGTAGCTCAATCACGCTGCCTGTCGGCGTGACGGTCGCCGCGCCGTTTTTAATTGCGCTCAAAGCACGCAGCAGCAGCTCTTTATCGCGCTCGGCGGTGGGCGAGCGTGGGTCAAATTGCCCATGCGGCACGCTGCTGGCGGCTTTCTCATTGCCAATCAGCCAAAATTTAACATTGGATTTTTTAAATAAGACCGGCCAGTACAAAAAATGCGCCAAACCAAGACCATAGGGGTTATCCGTTACATCTCCGCCCGCCGAAAACGTCCAAAATTTCTGCTCCGGCATTAACTCCTGCGCGCCATTGCCGGTGTAGAGTAGCCGCTGCTTGAGGTCAAATTTAAATTTTCCGCGATCGCGTACCTTGATGTCATCGAGCACCACACGTCCGTCCTCAATACCCCACATAATCTCGCCCACTGCATAGCCGTAAAACACCCCCCAGTGCATGGCTTTGATGATTTGCTCAAAATTAATCCGCGCCAGCTGCGCCTGCACAAATTCCGCCGCCTCTACATCGGCGGGGTTGTCGGGATCATGCGGCAGCACTTGGCGCTCTAATTTGACTAAGGCAGTTTGCCGCTGCTGCCATGTGCCGAGTACGTTGTTATCGGTTAAGAGGTCGCGGTAGAGGTTGATATCGCCGCCAAGGCGGCTCTCAAGGATACTGTCTAGCAACTCAATCTCTGTCAGATTGCGCTCAATGGCAAGCTCGGTAGAGGGTTTGGTGGGTTTGTGTTGTGCAGCTAAGGCTGCCGGATTTGCATTTGACATAGCATTATCTCAATTATCAGATAATGCCATTGTGCGCCGCTTGAGACTAAGCGGCGATTAGACGGGTTGGAGAAAGTTAGGATTTACCCTGATAGGTAAATTGGTTAATTAACGAAAAATCGAATAAAGATAAGGTTTCTACTTCATTTAGGCGAATAACCATACGAAAATCAAGTAAGTTTTTCACATCTTGCTCAATCTGCTGCTTTCTATAGAGTTCAATATAAGAGCAATCTAAAGTCATTTGCCCATTTTCTTTTGCACGAAACCCACTCATATAAGGAATAAGCATGAGATGGTCTTTATCTAAGCGTTCGAATTGTTCCTCTATAATCATACCAATATAGACTTTGCCACTTTTCAAATTCACTCGCAATGGCATATTGCGTTCAAAAGCACTAATGGCAAGCTCACTAATGGCATCGATATTGCGAATTTTGGCACGTTCCTTTTCGCTGAGCTTACCCTGTTTGGACGGTAAAATTCCCAGCCAAGAAAGCAGTACAAGCAAAATAGGAAAGGATTGTAAGTCAAATAGTTGCCACAATCTATTGAATAGCGCATGTGGCGAGAAAAGACAACCGAATAAACTAATAATTACAAATAACAGATAAGAAATAATCAGCCATACAATGCCAAATCTTAGCCCTGAAATTAATTGCAAAACCGCAGAGTGAGCCAAATAAGCATAACTTTCCCAACCTGCAGTACGGCGGAAAGTAGCAAAATCACCTCTATCTTGCTTAATTCTCGCATAGCCGAGCACTAAAATCGCAAAGACAGTCAAAACAGGAATCAAGCGGGTTCCTTCTGTTCTACCTTTTGTTCACGCGCAGCAAGTAATGCCTTATGATAAGCCTCTACTTGATCAAAATGTTCAAGGATTTTAGCTTTTACATTTTCGCTTTCCAAATTCAGCCGCAGCGTGCCGTACTCGTCCATATAAAAATCGCCCCATTCAGACTTAGGTGGCAGCGGCTTAGGCGCTTGAAATTTTTCCCAAATATTAAGAAAAGGCGCTTTAATAAAATGTTTGAAGACTTGTTTGAGTAAATATTTCATCTGTCCTCCTAATGTTTTCTGTGTTTATCCTAGCGAATATGATACACGCTTGCAAATATAGTACCTTAACGTCTAAATGAGATATAGAGAGGCGTATTTTATCAGGATAAGCACTTGGAATAATCTCATTTGGACGTTAAGAAACTATATCAATATTCCCGATACGCCGCCATATCCAAAAACCTATCCTCGCTGTCCTCAATCGCCACCTCCACCGGCAATACGTTATCCGCACGACTGGCGGCATAGGCAAGACAGAGGGCGATGGCGCTGTCGCCATGGCGGTTTTTATCCTTGCCGGTACGTTTTTTGCCTAATTTGATAATGCCGTCAATGCGCTCAAGGGCGCGCAGGTCATCAATCATCTCGCTGTCTTTGGCGATGCGTAGCGCATCGTCCTCCAACGCCGCGATAAATGGCGGCATATGTTCGCTATACCAAGCATTGCTGAGTTTGACCGGATTAATGATTTTGCCGTAGCGGTCATACGCCGCCTCGGCGAGATACTCGCCGTTGCCGGTAGCATCCAGCCATGCCGCGCTAAATCGCGGCAGGCGGTCAAGCAGGTAAAACAATATTTGCCGCTGCTGGGCGTGAGGGATATTGCGCAGCTCGACGGCAAAGGGCAGGCGGCGCTGCATGTTTTGCTCGATGACCAGCGGCGTGATAACGGATAAGTCTCCACTGCGGGCAAAGTCCATGCCTAAGACATGCTCACGGCTCTCATCAAGGTTTTGAGTGAGCGGCAAAAGATTTATGGCACACCAAATATCTATTTCCGCTTGCCGCACAGATTCGGCAACCTCTTTCCAATCATCTGATTTTTCAAGCCTTACAATATCAACCTCATCGCCGCGCCGCTCTAATAGCGCACGCGAGAGTACCGCGCCGCCGCTATTGCTAGGGATAACGCGCAGCTCCTCTTCCGCCGCCTGTCCGTATTGATCATAGAGCGCCTGCGCCCAGTCGCGCTCAGCCTTGACGCTCCACTCAAGCCCGCGCACTTGGCAAATGCGACGATATAAACCTTGCGCACATGCCTCGTCAAAAGTCGTCCGATGCAATGCGTAGGGCTTTTTGCCGCCGCGAATATCATTGCAGAGCTGGTTAAAAGGATTATCCACTCCATCATGGGTGCTAATAATCGCCACCTTGCCGCCCCACATCAACAGCGCAATCGCAGCCTTAATCAACTCATCAAGCTGCTCGTGGAATGCCGCCTCATCAATAATCACATAGCCTTGTTTGCCGCGTAAGTTACTGGGACGACTGGATAAAGCCGTGATGCGATAACCGCTGGCGCAGCGGATGACAAAGGTTAAAATATCCTTATCGCCGTCTTTAATGACCTCCTCGGCAACGGCATCTGCCACCAGCTGATAATGCTTAATCCAATCGGCGCTATCGCGGATAAATTCTTCCGCCATATCTTTGTTATAGCCGATATACCAGACATCCATGCCCGAGGCGGCAGCGGCAATTAGCGCTGCTTCGGCGGCAGTTGACCAACTAATCCCGATGCGCCGCGATTTTTCATAGACGCGCACCTGCGCAGGATCGTTAATCCAGCCCATTTGATACGGCAGCAGCACCCCAGCCATTTAGCCTCCTAAAATTTTTTGTTTAATCAATGCCACCGCCTCATCTGACAAGCCTTGCGCCTTCGCGCTTTGCTCGGCGGCTGTGGCGGCTTTGGCAAGGGCGGCGCGTTCGATCTCGGCTTGGCGTTTTTCGTTAAGATTGCTTGCCTGCTCTAATTTTTCAATTGCAATCGCCAACTCTCTCAAGAGTTTAGGCTCTACCGCCTCCTCGTTTTCCGACAGCCGCAGTGCGGTGCTAAAGGCTAGATTGCGCACCATCTCATTAAGCAATGCGCCGACTTTGCCCTGCGGCGCGTTGCCGAAACGGGCAATCCACATATCGGCAATCTCGCGACTTTGCTGGATTTTGTCGCCCACCGCTTGCATCTGCATGGCATAGCGATTCACCGCTGACTTGCTGCGCGGCTTTTCTCCCAACTCTACCAGCAGTGCATTAAGCCTATCCGTTGCTTCCAGCTGCGTGATGCTAGGGTCGCGCAGCCATTCCTGCAATTGCTCCAGCAGTGCCGACGGCAGGGTTTTGATGCTCGATTGTGCCATTAGCGCTGACTCATCTCGGCGATTTCAGACGGGCGTAAGTCGCGGATGCCATGCGCTTTGGCTTTGCCGCGCGCAATCTCAAGCCCACGGTCAGTCAAGCTAATCACCGTAATCGGCAACAATTCGCGCCGCACATAGCCTTGCTCCTCCAGCCATTGCGCCTCGGTTTGCAATTGGTCGTAAGTGCTGTTTTGTCCTGTTGCCTCCAGCGCCGCACCAATCATATCAAGGCTTAAGCGGTAGTCGCTGTCATAAGCCAGCAAACTTAATATGGCGCGGCGGATATACTGCCGCTGTAAATCTTGCATCATGTTCAATCTCCTTTTTTCAAAAGTATCTCTAAAATCAGGTTGTTATTGTCTGCCATGCCTTTAAGCTGCCCTTCAAGACTGTGCAAAATTTTGGCTTGTTCGTCGAGACGCTTTAACTGTAGCGACAGAGCTATTGCCATAGCATTAAAACGTGTCGGCA
>ERZ1023440.159-NODE-159-length-15396-cov-240.436282_pt1 | contig 15396 bp, 7 predicted proteins | sample MGYA00380520_ERZ1023440 | MGnify/ENA primary metagenome ERZ1023440 (study PRJEB33173, sample SAMEA4830335) | metagenome | study: EMG produced TPA metagenomics assembly of the PRJEB25223 data set...
TTGGTGTTGGGTTGATACAAGGGCGAACGGAAAACTAGTTTTGCAGGAAGTTTAACATATTAATTTTAAAAAAAATTGTCATAAAGCAAAATGCCATTTTTCCCAGCAAATCCATTTAATTTAACTTAACACACCATTAATTTAAAATACCAATCCATCATCACAACGCCACAGGTATGGGGTTAATCTCTTGGCTGTTTTGATAAAAGCCTATGCCCATTGACACCACAAACAGCAATACAAACACCGCCAAGACACCTAACACGGCTTTTTTAAGATAAGGATAGCATTTGGAGCAGGCGTGTTTGATGTCGGATTTTTTCATGATATGAATCAATGGGTTGGGGTTTGTTTTGATAAATTTGTCAATGATTGCTAAATGGGGTTATTATAACATGGAAAATTTACCAAAATCACGGTAAAATTAAGGAAATTTTTTGGGGCTATCCCAGTCATCATCTTATCATCAATACCGAGCCGATTTGTCCATGTTTCACATCATCCAGTCCAATAACACCGACCGTCTTGTGGGTCATTTGATTGATTTTTATCAAAAAAATAACGCAGAAGATGACCTTGCCCATCTGATTTTTACCCCGTTTACCGTCATCGTGCCGTCCATGGTGTTAGGCGACTGGCTGACCAAGACCGTGGCGAGCCGTGTGGGCATTAGCACGCTGTTTACCGCCCAGTTTTGGGGTAAATACCAGTGGGACATGATGAAAACGGTGTTGGAGCTAGACGCACAGGCACATCCCCATGACGCTCTGTCCGTGCCAGAAGTGGCGGTTTTGTCCGCGTCCATCATGCGTTGGCGGATTTTTGGCTTTGTGATGAGTGAGTTTGAAAAAAATGCCCAACTGCTTGATGATACGGCTCATCCACTTTATTTTTTGATAAAGCCTTTGTATGATGACGATACAAATAGCCTGCCCGAGACTCGGCTGTGGCAGGCGTGCGATGAGTTATCACGCTTGTATGTGCGGTATTTGACCCATCGCCCTGAGTGGCTTAGCGACTGGGCAAATGGCGTGTCGCTCACCGATACCGTCAAGCAGATGATGAGCGAGAAAGAGCGATTGGATAAAGCCTTTAGGGCGATACAGCCAATCGATGACAATGATAATGATAAATCTGATGATAAATCTGACAAAGCCAATGACAGCGACATGCCTGAATGGCTCATAGAGCATTATTTGGATTTGGAGCGACTGCTTGGCTATCTGTGGCAACAGCTTTTTGGCGAGACGTATCGTTATCGCTTGGCGTTAGAAGAGCGTTTTTGGCAGGTGCTGTCAGGCAAGCGAGACGGCACTGCTAACAACGCCAATCATACCAATAACGAAACTTTGTCCATGCGTGCCATACAAGCTCTGCCCAAAGCTCTGTATCTGTTTACCGTGCAACAAATCCCCAAAGTGGAGCTTGATTTTTTAAAACAGTTGTCTTTGTATCTAGATGTGGTGTTACTGCACTTTAACCCATCGATGATGTTTTGGGCGGACATCGTGGACAGACAATGGCTAAAAACTCAGCAAATCATCCGTCCGCACATGGTCTATCTCAAAGACTACGGGCATGGACTGCTGTCACGACTGGGCAAAGAGTCCCGAGATACCTTTGCCATGCTTGCCGACCTATCAGGGGGCGACAGTCACGCCACATGGCAGGTGCGTTGGCAGGATGATTTTGATGAGTCCGTGCCTGACGGTGGCACACTGCCGAACCTGCTACAAGGCTTAAAGGCGGACATTCTCATGCTAAACCATGATAAGGACGTCCATGAGCAGGCAGGCGGGCAAGTCGTGGCGACTCTGCTCGATGATGAGCTATTTGCCCATGCTGATGACGTGGCAGATGATATGCTCATGCAAAAAGTCCGCCCCAAGATACCGCTTGGGCTAGACATCGGGGCGGACATGGGCAGTCTCTCCATTCACGCCTGCCACAGCCTAAAACGCCAGTTGGAGCTGTCTCGACTCATGATAGCCAAATATCTCAATGATAACCCCGAGCGAAGTCTTGCCGATGTGGTCGTGCTACTGCCTGACATCGTCAGTAGCGAAGACATCATTCGCTCGGTGTTCCCTGACGGACGGGGGGCGGACGGACTGACTTTGCCCATCAAAATCACAGGCACGCCTGATAAGAGCATTGATGAGCTGATAGGGGCTATCATGGGCTTTTATACTCTGCTTGGCGAACCGACCAGTCGGTTTTATGCTGATGAAGTCTATGAGTGGCTACTGACCCCTGCGTTATATGAGAGCTTTGGGCTGTCGTTTGATGAGATGAGACGGGGCGTGGAGCTACTAAGGCAGGCAGGGTTTAGACGGGGTTTTGATGAAAGACACCTGTCAGCAACCTTACATGCTGATGACAGCGATTATCGTTATACGTTTAGCCATGCCTTAGACCGTTTGGTGTTGGGACTCTTGAACCCGACCAAGACCCCAAGTCGTGCCTTACATCCCTTTGTATGGCGTGCAAGGGCGTTTGGCGAAGCGAGCCTACCGCTCATGGGCGTAAGTCTGGGCGACGAGCCTGTGATTCATGCCTTGACCGCCATCCATGCAGGACTGTCCGCCAACCGCCAACAGCTCACTGCCGTGGACAGCGTGGAGCGACTTTTGAACCACATCGAGCATGACGTCATCAACCGCTACTTTGGGCATTGGCATGACAGCGTTGCCATGCGGGCGATTTTTAACACCAAAAACGCCATGATGAGTAGCCTGCGAGCGAATCGCTATTATCATCACCATCTGACCGTGGGGCAGGAGCAGGTCGGCAGTGTGGCAAGTGCTGATGACATTCGCCTGTCGATGAAATTCGTATTGGAGAGCCTGTCCGAGACAGTCAAGGCACAGGCGATTAGTGCCGAGCCATCAGAAGTCATTACCTTTGCCCGCTTTGGGGCGGTGCGGAGTATTCCTTTTGGTTTGACGGTCATGCTGGACATGAATTTGGCGTCCTTTCCACGCCAAGACAGGGCGGTGCGACTTGATTTGATGCGTGCAGGGGTGCGACGACTGGGCGACCGCTATAACGAAGATGATGATAATGGGGCGTTTTTGGATGCCTTGCTATGCACCAAAGATGCGTGTTTGATTTTTTATCAAGGACTAAGCAGTGACGGCAAAACCAAGCTGTTACCTGCGTCTGTCGTGGGAGAGCTGATAGAGTTTTTAAAAACCGAAGCTCAGTGGCGAGCTGACGGCATGAATGATTGGCAGACGGATGTAGAGACAGAGACAGACGACATGAATGATGACATTACCATGCTCATCAATCAGCTCATGCCTGCCCTAGTCGAAGATTATCTCATCACTTACCATAGCCCGACATTCTTTGACAAGGCGGTGTATTATCATGATGACCATCAGATAACCCCTGCCGATGACATGGCAGGACAGCTCAAAGCACACCTAACAGCGAGACTGACCGCTCTAAAACACCGCCAAAAACAAGCCCTGCCCCCGCCACAGCTGTGGCAAGACATCCGCCACACCCTAGACAGCCCAGTCGCCACGCCACAGCCATCATCGCTTATCATGGATGATAAGGCAGTGCAGGAGTTAGCAGACTGGCTTGGGCAGTCTTTGGCTTGCCCAGATGATAAGGCACTTGCCCATCATATCAAGGCGATGTGCGAGCATTATGAGCTGACCTTGCCGACACACATGCAGGCAGGCGAGCTTATCGGTCGCTTTAAAAACCTAAGCAAAACCTACCTACACGACAAAGTCAAGATTGACAAAGAACGCACCCCCGATGAGCAAAACGAGCCGTTGAGCTTAGACTCATTGGCTAATTATCACATGAATGAGCTGTTCATTCGTGGGGCACAGTTTGGGCTGTTTGACACGCAGACGGGCGATGAGTCATTTCGGCAGGTGCTAGACACCATGAGTAGGGCAGGCGACCATCGCCATAATGACGCCATCTTTGCCATGCAGTCGCTGTATTATGGCGACCGACTGCCAGCAGGGCAGTTACGCTTATCCACGCCTGATGAGTATTTTACCCAGCTCAAAGACGACCTTGGCGAGTTTGGCAATACGCTAGATACACTCAGGCAGGATGAGCGTTATGCCAAGGCATTAGGTACTGGGGGCGGTGTGCTAAGCACCACTTCTGAACAAAGTGCCCCACTCATCTGTGATGACATCCACATTGACATCACTGCCAGTCTGCCGACCAATGACACATCTGACCTATCTAACACACCTGACACATCATGGCGAACCATCTTACCAAACACCGCCCGAGCTGAGCATTTGTTCCGTTTTTTTGTTCATCATCTGTTATGGCAGATGACGGGCGATGATGATAAATTTAGCCTGTGGCAATACCGTAAGGCAGGCGGGGACACTCATCTGGCAGGGCGGACATTTGCCATCGGGGGCATTGACACACGCACCGCCAAAGCCCATATTCTAAACCTAATCGTATTGGCACAGCTTGCCAAACGTGAGCTGATTGTCATGACGCACCGAGACGCTTTGGCGTACATCGCCCGTAGTCAGACCGATGATGCGAAAATCACGCCTAAGCTGTTTGAAAAATGGATAGGGTATGAATATAGTGATATTTATGAAACCGACAGTCGCCATGAGACATGGCAGTTGGCATTACAAGGGGCTGACCCCTACAAAGCCCTGACGACATATCTACCCTTAGCGTTGCCACTGTATCAGCTGATGTTTGGCTCGCTGATTGCTGTTGATAAGTTAAATGAAAAAAGGTAATAGTTTAAAAGGTATGCCAAACTCGGTTTTCCGTTCGCCCTGAGCCATGCCTGCGGGTAGGAAAACCGTCATGGGCAGGCATGGCTCGCCATGAACGGTTTTCTTATTAGCATACTTTTTGAACCAGAATTAATGAAAAAAGTGATAAGGACAATAAATGACAACCCAATCCCACATCCCTGCCATTGCTTGCACGCTCAGTAATGGCTATTTGATAGAAGCGTCCGCAGGCACGGGCAAGACATGGACATTGACCGGCATTATTTTACGGCTATTGATAGAGAAAAAATACGCCCCCGAGCGTATTATTGCCACGACCTTCACACGAGCGTCCGCCAGCGAAATGCAAGAGCGGATACAGGCTCGTATCAGCAGTTTTTATCGTTATCTCTCTTGGCTAAACGGGCAAAAGGCGACCCATGCCCATTGGTTTTATCACGCCCAAGATACGGACAGCGATACCGCCAGAGACATCAATGAGACATGGGGGCAGATAGTAGAGCAGGCAGGCGTGGCAGGCATTGTCGACCATAACGACCCGATTAATGAGCATTTGATAAAACAGCTCATCACAGACAGCGATCCCAATGCCTTGACGCTGGCGATTCGGCGGTGTTCGCTCCTGCTTGCGACCTTGGATAAGCTGTTTGTGGGAACGCTAGACAGTCTTGCCCAAAAGTGGCTCAAAGAATTTGCCGACCAAATCGGCTATCAGATGAACACCGAGCTTAGCACGAGCAGCAATGAGCTAACCCATGCTCTCATTCATGACGCCTTACGCCGTGAGCATGTGCGAGTCGCCCAGTTGCCACTGTATGCACTCATTGATAAGGCGGTGTTTAGCGATGTCGGCTCGGCACATCAAGCAGTTGCCGTGGCGTTGAATTTCTATGACGCTCCCATTGATACCATGGCAAGTGTGGATGAGTATTTGGCGATATTGGATAAACGGCTGATGTCTGTCTTTGAGATTATATCCGTCTTTGAGCCTTTTTATGAGCTTGATTATATGTTGGCATTTGGGTTTGTAAATCGTGGAAAAGCCGTCAAAGAATTTGGACGTTTAAAAAATATCATGGAAATGATAAAAATCCATCGATTGGATTTTGTGAATCATATCAGTGATGAAGATAAAAGTTTTTTGAATGACTTAAAAGACATTAAAAAAGAAACAAATTTTAAAAACAATTTTGAAGATAACAAACAAGCCTTTCTTGCTTTGCCGTTAGATAAATTATTAATCATCAGTGAAACAGTGACTGCCATCAAGGAAATTCCTGATTATTATAAATCCTATCTATACCAAACCATCGCCAAAGATGTGCGGGCATTATTAAAAAGCACCTTAGAGCGTCAGCATAAAAGCACCTTTACCTTTCAAATGGTGCGACTCATCGAAGCCTTAGAGCATAGCCCTGAGCTGGCAAGGCACATTCGCCATCATTATCCTGTGGCATTGATTGATGAATCCCAAGACATTAATGGACTGCAAAAACGCTTAATAGAGCTTGTTTATTTGGATTATTTTAAAGAAAGGCGAGACAAAGGCAAATCTAGAACGGGATTTTTATTATTGGTTGGCGACCCCAAACAGGCGATTTATCGTTTTCGGGGTGGGGATGTTGCCAATTATAACAGCATTAAACATTATGGGCAGACTGATACATCACCGTCTTTATTAAACAGCGATCTGAAACTCACGACCAACCGCCGTTCTAATAGCGGGTTAATCGACAGTTTAAATTATTGGTTTGCTCATCAAGATAACGCCCATAACCCTGCTTATCTGGGCGACGGTATTTATTATCAGTCCATCACTGCCCACAAAGAGCAAAGTTTATTATCATGGCAATATTTAAATAATTCCACATTGTTTGATTATTTAGGGCATAAACCATTAACATTATTGCATTTGCCTTATAAAAAAGATGATGACAACAAAAAGTTGGATAAATACCAATACATCGCCCATCATATTAATAGCTTATTGCAAGGCGGACATACCCTTGATGATAAAAAAATAAAACCTGATGACATTGCGGTATTGGCACGCACCAAAAAAGATTTGGCACAATTAAAAAAACAGTTGGATAAATTGGGCATTCCATCGATTTCGCCCAACGACATTAATGTTTTTACCACAGAGTCGGCAAAAGATTTATATGCCCTACTCACTGCCATGATAAGCCAAGAGCGAGAGATTTTGGGACGACTTTTGATTACCCGATTATTTGGCCATGAGTTAAAAGAAGTTACTGATTTGTTAAATGACGAACAAGTCGTCCAGTCCGTTGTTTTTTATTTAAAAGAATGCCATCAGCGGTTTTTAAAATATGGCATTGCCAGTGCTTTGACTTATGCTTTATTGCACCATCCGTTATCCGATGACAATCTGTGGCAAACATCCGCCAAGGCAGGCGAGCGATATTTGGCGGATTTGTGGCAACTGACCGAACTGATAGGGCGAGAATATACCCATCAGGATAATAATGAGATAAAACTCATGAATTGGCTTGCTGATAAAATGACAGGACAAGATGATAATGAAGATTATCAACGGATAATATTGCCAAGCGAGTCGGGCGTGAATCTCATGACCATTCACAAATCAAAAGGTTTGGAATTCCCCATTGTCTATGTGATGAATTTGGATGACCCTGCCACAAGCAAGAACCAGAAAGACATGTTTTATGCTTATAGTGATGAGCGATATAACCGCCGTATCTCCCCCATCAAAGATAAAGTGGCTGATAATGAGATAATAAGCAATTATTATAAAACCAAACAAGACCAAGAATTGCTTGATGAGCGTTTGCGACTGGGTTATGTGGCATTGACCCGAGCATCAGAGCAGACTTTTGTGGTCGGGCAGGATTTATATAGTGCCAAGCAAACAGATGAGCGACCTTTATTCTTATGGTTCGGTTGTAGTGAAAAAGAAATCGTATTGCCCGAGCGATTGGCGGATAATGTAAATGTGGTTAAGTTGGCAGAATCAGAACAGCTGATAACCGATAGCTATCAAGGCGATGATATGGTATTGACCCCGATGCATTATCAGCCGTGGCAGACAGTATTTGCCAAGGCGTATTTTTATGGGGCGTCCAAGACCAGTGCTACGGCATTGATGAGTGCGTTTAATAAACCATCGGTGATGGATGATGATAATGCCATCGATGATGAGATAACCATCATCCCACAAATGGCGACGCCCATGGATGATATTATCCCTTATCCTGAGAATGACATTCGCCCATTATTTGAAAAAGGCGTAAATGCAGGAACATTTTTACATCATTTATTACAATTTATCGACCCCAATGATAAAAACAACATCAGCAGTCACATTGATGATGAGATTCGCCAATTAAACTTTGCCCATGCTTATCACAGCACCCATGGCGATATATCGAATGAATCAGATGATGAATTGGCTAATCAGGCTGTATTAAACCATCATCAAGCATTGATAGAATGGCTGTATGACATTAGCCACACACCATTTTTATCATCAAAGATAAGTTTGAGTGCATTAGCCCCCAATCGCCTTGCCAAAGAAATGTCTTTTACCCTAAGATTGACCGAGTCTTTTAATATCAATGAGCTAAATGAGATATTTAAAACGTACAGCGACAAAGAGATAATACTCACCGAGCAAAACCCATCTGCTTATTATAAATATCTCAATGGCGAGATGGATTTGGTTTATGAACATCAAGGCAAGTTTTATGTTGTGGATTATAAATCCAACTTTATCGGCGAGAGTCTGTCGCATTATCGCCATGACTCATTAGAATCCGCCATGAACAAAGCAGGCTATTGGCTCCAAGCGTGTGTATATCAAGTGGCATTGCACCGTTTATTAAAATTACGCATAAAAGATTATGTCGGGCGTGAAGAGCAGTATTTGGGAGCGGTGGAATTTGTCTTTTTGCGGGGCGTGGATAAACATGACCCGACCTTGGGGCATATTGCTTGGCAAGTGCCATTACCACTTATTTATGCGTTGGATAAATTATTTGGTTAAGTGATTTGATTAAGTTTTTATATTTTATTAAATGATTTAATCAGACAATTTGGCTAAAACCGATTAATGAGCGTTATTTATTTTAAAATAAACCGCTAAGATAAAAGGAAATCCATGAATACCCCCTATCAAAACAACATCGCCCAATATCTCACCAGACGCATGCAGGATAATGCTAACTGGTATCATGAGACAGGGCGTATTGATGACTTTGTATTTAATACGGCTGATGAGACGATATTTTGTTTGATTCATTTTGTCATCAGTCAGTTATTACATGACGGGCATACGGTGCTAGTATTAAAGAAGCATGATGATATTAACAATAATCAAAATACCGTCTATGATAAATTAAGCCCGTGGCAATTGTCAGTATTACATCCCGTGATGTCGCTAATTAGCGATAAAGTGGGGGATGAGTTGGATTTTAATGCTATTTTTGGGCGTATTGATGAATTATCAAATGATAAAACGGCTTTGGCTCATTATATCCATCACACCCAACACGACCTAAAAGAGCGGTATTATCGGCACAGTATCATCACCAAAAGCCACAGTCATCAGTCAGATGAGCAGGTGGTGGCACAGCTTGGCGAGCTGATGATTTGTGCGTTGCGTTTTTATTATGTGACGAGTATTACGCTGGGTCGGGATTTTGATGAGTTTATCAAGCGATTGCACGCCAGCCCCTTTTTTGTTCATGGCTATGATGAGCGAGCGGATGGGGCGGTGGTGTTTTATCATGATGATGACACGCTGTATCTGTGGCTTGGTCGCAGTTATCAGGCGGAGCGTGAGCTGTTGTCCGCCATTCATGAGATTCGCCACAGTCCCATCCACGCCCTAGATTTGCCCATCAACCCATCGCTAAACCCCGAGCAACAGCAAGCCATCAGACAGGTGGCGAGCGAGCCATTTAGTATCATCACGGGCGGGCCGGGGACGGGCAAGACTTTTACGGTCGCACAGATTGTACTGGCGTTGCACCATGCCCTGTCAGATGTGGGCGGAGAGCTGAGTTTGGCACTGGTCGCCCCCACGGGCAAGGCGTCACAGCGTATGGCGGAGTCGCTTCAAAATGCACTCTCGGGCAGTCAGACCAATATCGTCCTGCCCGAGCCGATGACCATCCATCGTCTGCTTGGCATTGGCATGAGTGACACACCCCGCTACCATGCGTCAAACCCACTGCCGTATGAGCTGATTATCGTGGATGAAGCGTCCATGCTTGGCACGGAGCTGGCACGTCATCTGCTCTGTGCCGTCAAGCGTGGGGCTAGGATTATCCTACTTGGCGACGCTCATCAGCTCTCGGCGGTGGACGCAGGGGCGGTGCTGGCGGACTTGTGTCGCATACCGAGCTTGATGACGACACGCACGCATTTGGTCGTATCCAACCGTTTTTCTAAGGATTCGGGCATTGGGCGTTTGGCAGAGCTTGTCAATCAACCGGAGAATATCGCCTTTGACAAGCTCACCGCACTCATTCATCAAGAAAGCCATCTGTCATGGACGGACATTGCCTTTTTAACAGCACAGCCGTCATTTTTGCGACAGCAGTTTTATAAAAACATCGCTGATGAATATATGACATCTGACGGCTTTTTTGCTTTAACCAAAACATTAAAAAAGCAGTTTGCCACATATAGTGATGATGAAAAACAAAAACAGCTAAAAACATTAAATGAGCGGTTTAATCAATATCGCATTTTGACCGCATCGCATATTGGTAGTTGTGGTGATGAGTTGATTAATGGCTTTATTGAATCATTACACCGTGATTATTTAAAACTGCCCACGGTAAAATCGCCTTGGTATCATGGTCGCCCTGTGATGATATTAAAAAATCGCTATGATTTGGGATTGTTTAATGGCGATATTGGCATTTGCTTGCAAAGTGGCAAACGGGGTCATGAATTATCGGTGTATTTTGGTGATTCGGTAAAAGGCTTGCCGATTAATATGCTAGACGGCGATATTGCCACGACCGCCTATGCGATGACTGTGCATAAATCACAGGGGTCGGAATTTGAAAAAGTCGCTGTGGTTTTTAATGACGATAACGAGCGTTTGTTATCCAAAGAGCTGATTTATACCGCCATTACCCGTGCCAAAACCAAAGTAGCGATATACAGCACCGAGCAGGCGTTATTAAAAGCGGTCAACACCCCAACAATCCGCCAAACAGGATTATTAGTACATGATGACATAAAAAGTGGGGTGGATTTAAAATAAGTTTTTAAAAATTTTAAATATAAAATAGGTTAAATTAAAATTTGTCAAATTTAAATAATTTATTTGAAAAAATAAAAACATTGGGATAAATATTTAACCCAATGTTTTTATAAAAATGTTTTTATAAAAAAGATGAGAATTATTGACATTGAAATTTAATAAAATATTCATAATCATCATCACGGCTTAGTTCAGGGGAGCCTGTGCCGAGTATCGTGCCGACCACTTTTGCCCCTTGTTCCATGACTCGCCCCATGCGTTCGTCCATCACGCCATTGTAGGTGGTGGTGTCATTGATGACGACGGGGGTTTTGTAACCGCACTGGGCTTTGGCGGACGCTAGGGCGTTGTTTTGGGCGGTGGCTTTGGTTTTACCCAGTCCCGTGGTCTCAAACGTGTTATCCGCCCGAGCGATGACAGGGTTGGTGGGTGTGCTTTGGCAAGCGGTCAAGCCCATGGCAACTAAGGCGATGGCACCGACAGAGCGTAGGGTAGTGATGTTCATAACGTATTCCTGATAAAATATAAAGTGTGTTATTAATGACATGCTAATATGCATAGCTATGCTTAGCCATTTTAACAAAACTTATTTTCTTATTATTATCACAATGGTAATGTTTTGTCTTTATATTTATTTAACATAATCCATTTTTCAAAAGTATAAAAATAAAAAACCATCCACATGATTTTGCTCCATAAATTTTTACAAAAATACACAAATTTTTGGTACAATGGTTTTATTTTAAATCAAATTGTTATTTTAAACCAAATAAGGAAAAAACCATGCCAGTCGGTGATGTTAGTCTTGTGCCATTGTTGCCCGTTGATGGCGTAAAAATCGGTATTTGTGAAGCAGGTGTCCGCTATGCAAACCGCCGTGATTTGACGGTGTTTGAGATAGATGATGGGGCGAGCGTGGCGGTCGTTACCACGCAAAACTACTTTGTGGCAGCTCCCGTGCAAGTGGTGCGTAAACACATCCAAACGCACACACCACGCTATCTACTTATCAATACAGGTAACGCCAATGCAGGCACGGGGCAGGACGGCTTGGATAGGGCGTTGGCGACTTGTCAAGCGTTGGCGGACAAAACAGGTGTGAATGCGTGCGAGGTGCTACCATACTCCACGGGTGTGATAGGCGAAACTTTGCCAAGCGAGCGGATTATCGCAGGGCTTGATAAGGCGTTGGCGGACTTGACAGCGGATAACTGGCTAAACGCTGCCCACAGTATCATGACGACCGACACCACCCCCAAAGGGCATAGCGTGCAGACCACGATAGATGGTAAGACCTACACAGTAACGGGTATCAGTAAAGGGGCAGGCATGATACGCCCGAACATGGCGACCATGCTGGGCTTTGTGGCGACAGACGCTCACATTAGCCCAGAATTGCTCCAAAAAATCTTGGTGGACTTAACCAATCAATCCTTTAACCGCATTACCATTGACGGCGATACGTCCACCAATGACTGCTGTACACTTATCGCCACAGGCAAAGTGGGGGATTTGATAAACAGCGAAAACCACGCCCATTATCGAGCCATTTATCAAGCCATCAAAGAAGTAATGCTAAAAATCGCCCAGCTCATCGTGCGAGACGGCGAAGGGGCGACCAAATTTATCACGGTCAAGGTAACAGGCGGTAAGACCACGGACGACTGTGCCAAAGTCGCCTATGCGGTGGCTCATTCGCCCCTTGTCAAGACGGCATTTTTTGCGTCCGACCCGAACTGGGGGCGGATTTTGGCAGCGGTGGGTTATGCGGGCGTGCCATTTGACCAAAGCCGTGTGAGTGTATCGCTCGACGAGATTGCTATTTGTCAGCGTGGCGGACTGGCGGACGGTTATACCGAAGAGCAGGGGCAAGCGGTCATGAGTCGCCCTGAGATAACGGTCAGTATTGATTTAGAGCAGGGCGATTGCACCGATACGGTCTATACTTGCGATTTGTCGCATGAATATGTGAGTATCAATGCGGACTATCGTTCATAATTGACACAAGGCAAATCGGAATTTACTTAATAAAAGGCAACCCATGAAAAAATTATCCATCATCTTAACTTTAACCTTATCTACCCTAATCTTGCAAGGCTGTGTTCATAAAGTCGTCACCACCCCTGCCAAAGTTGCCTACAAGACCACCAAAGGCGTGGTTAAAGGCACGGCAAAAGTGGTTGGGGCGGTCATTCTTGATGGCGACAAAAAAGACAGCAAAGATGATGATTAAATATTAAATGAATATTAAAAAATAGTTACAATTTAGCAAAATGATAAACACAACATTGGGACAAAAAACTGTTCTAATGTTGTGTTTTTGTAATTATCAGGGCGGATAATATTACAAAACTAACCCTTTTGAGATTTTTTCTTTATAATAGCCGGCTTTGAAACGTACTTAGGTTGAGATTTTTTAATCATACATTGTTTAATAATTTATAAAACTAAATAAAATATTAAACAATTTTAATGGTTAACCAATTTTAATGATTAAGCAATTTTAAATTAAGTCCGTTTTTGTTTGCAAATGCATTGTAAATTTAGGTGTTTTATGACAAAAACAAATAAAATGAAAAAAATCTTGATGATTGTCGGGGTTTTGTTAATCGTGGTTTTGGTGGCGGTGCTACTGTTTTTGTTTCGTCCTGTGGCGACCAAACCAGTGAAATTGGCAGGTGATGAACCTGTGGTGGACATGGTGCTGGTGGGCGGCGGCATCATGTCGGCAACGCTTGGCACGTATCTGTCGGAGCTTGAACCGACGTGGAAGATACAAATGTACGAACGCCTTGACAAAGTCGCCCAAGAAAGCTCAAACGGCTTTCATAACGCAGGCACGGGGCATTCAGGCTTCATGGAGATGAACTACACCGCCGAAGCCGAAGACGGCAGTATCTCGATTGAGCGTGCCGAAAAAACTGCCGTACAGTTTGAGATTTCCAAGCAGTTTTGGACGCACCAAGTCAAAAACGGAGCATTGGGCGACCCCAAAACATTCATTAATCCAGTGCCACATATTGCCTTTGTGTGGGGTGACAACGTGGACTTTTTAAAACGTCGCCACGAAGCCATGATAAAATCCCCTTTGTTTAGCGACATGATTTATAGCGAAGACAAGGCAGAGATAGGGCAATGGGCACCGCTCGTTACCAAAGGGCGTGACGACAGCCAACCAATCGCCGCCACTCGCATGGACATCGGTACAGATGTAAACTATGGAGCAATCACCACACAGCTCATCAATCATTTGGGCAAAAATAGCAATTTTAACCTAAAAGTTAGCACCGAAGTGACGGGTATTAGCCGTAATGATGACGGCACGTGGACGGTGAGTGTCAAAAATCTTGCCGATAATAGTGTCTCACACACTAAGACTCGCCGTGTCTTTATCGGGGCAGGTGGTGCGGCGATAAAAATGCTACAAATGACAGGACTGCCTGAGAGCAAATATTATGCAGGATTCCCTGTGGGTGGTCTGTTTTTGATGACCGATAACCCTGATGTGGTCAATGCTCACACCGCCAAAGTCTATGGACGTGCCGAACTTGGAGCACCACCCATGAGCGTGCCACACATTGATACTCGCTATATTGACGGCAAAAAATACGTACTGTTTGGACCTTTTGCCACGTATTCAAATAAATTTTTAAAAAATGGCTCACAAGCCGACTTATTGGCATCAGCGACCAAAGATAACGCTTTGCCTATGGTGGCGGTGGGACTGGATAATTTGGATTTGGTAAAATACCTAGTCAGTCAAGTATCACTCTCGCCTGAACAAAAAATGGCGGAACTGCGTAAATATTATCCAGAAGCCAAGCAAGCCGACTGGATAGAAAATCAAGGCGGTCAGCGTGTGCAAATCATCAAAAAACTGCCAAATGAGCCTGCCAAATTACAGTTTGGGACAGAGATTTTTGCGTCCCAAGATGGCACGCTTAGTGCCTTGCTCGGTGCATCGCCGGGGGCGTCTACATCGCCAAACATGATGTTGGATTTGTTGGCAAAATCTTTCCCTGATGAAGTGCAGGGCAAATGGAATGCCAAACTTTTGGAGATTATCCCGTCTTATGGACAGGATTTGGCAAAAAATCCAGAACTGCTTGATAAGGTGCGTACCGACACCAGTCGCACATTGGGTCTGGTCTATACATCAAAAACCCAAAGTACTCCCGAGCCACAGGATAGTGCAGACGTGCCAGAGCCGACTAAGTTTGTGCCGTCTCCTGATGCCAAAGAGCCAGTGGTAGAAGTGGGCGAAGAGAGCCAGAGCGAGCCTAAAAAAGTAGCATAAGCATGACATAAATACAAAAATAAAGGGTGAGTGATTGAACCGACCCCCAAATCTTAGACATAAGATTAAAGGTTAGGTTGTTGCAA
>ERZ1023440.160-NODE-160-length-15288-cov-284.817895_pt1 | contig 15288 bp, 18 predicted proteins | sample MGYA00380520_ERZ1023440 | MGnify/ENA primary metagenome ERZ1023440 (study PRJEB33173, sample SAMEA4830335) | metagenome | study: EMG produced TPA metagenomics assembly of the PRJEB25223 data set...
CCATAAAAAGCACCCCAAAGGTTAGTGTGTCTAACTTTTGGGGTGCGGTTCAAAAAAGCCCGTACATTGACGGGCTTATGTGGATTAGAGATATTAGCAGGCTAAGTCATAACCATTTTCACAGGTTTTGGCAAACCATAGTTTGGCGGTGTCTAAGTCTTGCTTTACACCTTGTCCATTATGATACATTACCCCAAGAGCAAATTGAGCTATACCATACCCTTGATTGGCAGATTTGGTGTACCACTCAAATGCTTTTTGATAATCTTGTCTTACCCCATACCCTTTTTCATACATTACCCCAAGAGCAAATTGAGCATTGGCAAATCCTTGACCGGCGGATTTGGTAAACCATTCAAATGCTTTGGTATAATCTTGTTTAACGCTCTGTCCATAAACATACATCAACCCTAGATTATTTTGAGCTTCGGCAAATCCTTGACTGGCGGATTTAGAGTACCATTCAAAGGCTTTAATGTAATCTTGTCTTACCCCATACCCTTTTTCATACATCACCCCAAGATTATGTTGAGCTTGGGCAAATCCTTGACTGGCGGATTTAGAGTGCCATTCAAATGCTTTTTGATAATCTTGTTTTATACCGTGTCCGTTGTAATACATCACTCCAAGATTATATTGGGCTTCGGCATATCCTTGATTGGCGGATTTGGTGTACCATTCAATAGCTTGGGTGTAATTTTCTTCCAAATCATAAGCCACAGCCAAATAAAACTGCAATTTAACATTATTAGAATTTTGTGCAAGCTCATTTTGACAAATAACAATGGCGGATTGGGGGCTTGTGTCATACAGCTCTTGGCAACTTTGGTTTTGAGCTTGGGCTTGGTTTACACAGCCTGTTAGCGTGGCAATTAGGGCAAAAATAATCAATTTGGTTTTCATGGGTTTGCCTTAGGGTTGTCTTAAAAGTTTGGGATATGTTAGCCGAAATTGGTGTGATAGGCAATAGTTAGCCACTTAAAAGACACGCTTAATATTTTGCCATTTTAAACGCAAAAAAGCCCGCAAAACGGGCTTAAAATCATTAATATGCTTTTGGCTTATTGCGACACTCGCCCTGTCGCCCCCACCGCCAATGTGTCATACACGCCACCTTCTTTAAAATAAGTCGTCATGATAGACTGCCAGTCGCCAAATACGTCATTGGGGAAAAAGGTCTGCATTTGGGGGAATTTGTCGGCGTGCTTGGCAAGAATGTCGGGGTTACTTGGGCGTAAGAAATACTTGACCGCAAGCTCTTGCCCTTCATCGCTGTATAAGTGTTCTAGGTAGGCTTTTGCCACGTCTGTCGTGCCTTTTTTGGCGGTAACTGCGTCCACGACTGCCACAGGGTTTTCGGCACTCACGGTATAGCTTGGGTAGATGATTTGGATATTGCCAAATTTTTCTTTGATGACGTTGGCTTCATTTTCAAAGGTGATTAGCACGTCTCCTATCTGACGTTGGGCAAATGTCGTGGTTGCCGCCCGTCCGCCATTTTCAAAAACTTTAACGTTGCCAAGCAACCCCTTGACAAACTCATGCGTTTTGGCTTCGTCTTTATTAAAGGTGTGTAGCCCATAGCCGTACGCCCCTAAGAACGCATAGCGACCATTGCCTGATGTTTTTGGGTTGGCGATGATAATCTCTTTGCCGTCTGTCGCCAAATCTGCCCAGTCCTGAATGCCCTTAGGGTTGCCGTCTCGCACGATAAAGACAATCGTACTGGTAAAGGGAATGGCGTTGTTAGGCAGATTTTGTCGCCATTTGCCGTCCACAAGCTGACCCTCAGCAAGCAGTTCCACGTCCGAGCCTTGATTCATCGTAACCACATCCGCTTCTAGTCCGTTTTTGACCGATAGGGCTTGTTTGCTTGACCCGCCGTGTGATTGCTTGATATTGACTTTGATGTCAGGATTAACGCCTTGATAATGCTTGATAAAAATGGGATTATAATCCTTATAAAAATCCCGTGCCACGTCATAGGACACGTTTAACAGCTCCACTTGACCGCTTGCGTTGCCTGTTGTGGCTTTGTTGTCGGCAGTTTGGTTGTCGCCCCCACAAGCAGTTAAGACAAGGGCGGATAGGGCAATACTTAGGGGTAATAGGGCAGTTTTCATAAGATAGTCCAATGTTAGTCCAAGTTAAAAAGATGAGTTATTGTAAATGACAATGCTTAAAATGATTAGGGTAAAAATGGGAAATCGTTATTCGGTTTGGGAATTTATGGTGGGGGAAATTAAACTTCCTGCAAAACTAGTTTTCCGTTCGCCCTGAGCCTGTCGAAGGGTAGCGGAAAACCGTTATGGGTAGGCATAGCTTACCACGAACGGTTTTCTTTAATTTGGGGTTTTGCAGGAAGTCTATTGGTTTAAATTTTTTGGAAAATTGCCAATGTTAATTATAATAAAAAAGGGGCAAACAAATTGCCCCTACGGTTTAAAAACAAAAAATCACACCCCTTGATAATACCGTTTTAACACCGCCAGTACCTCAGGTCGGCTAAATGTTTCGGGCACGTCATCGCCATTTGACAAAGCGGTTCTTAATGCTGTGCCTGAGATTTTGACGTGGTGGGACGAGTCGTGCGGACAGGTTTTGGTGCTTGCCATACCGCCACAGCCATGACAATAAAACGTCCAGTCAATCTTTAAAGGCTTGGTAATAAGTGCGTCCTTGTCAATGGTGTCAAAAATCTTTTGAGCATCAAATGCCCCATAATAATCGCCCACGCCTGCATGGTCTCGCCCCACGATGAGATGACTGCACCCATAATTTTGGCGGAATAGGGCATGAAGTAGGGCTTCTTTTGGGCCGGCATATCGCATATCTAGGGGGTAGCCTGCCTGAATGACAGTGTCTTTTTTGAAATAATTGTCAATCAGCACGCCAATGGCTTCTTGGCGGACATTGGCAGGAATGTCCCCTGCTTTTAGCTTGCCCAAGAGTGAATGCACCAGTACACCGTCGCAGATTTCTATGGCGATTTTGGCAAGATACTCGTGCGAGCGGTGCATGGGGTTACGGGTTTGAAAGGCAGAGACGGTTTTCCAACCTTTTTGTCTAAACATTGCCCGAGTCTGGGCAGGGGTTTTGTAAATCTCGGGGTAGTCAGTGGGAAATTCGCCTTGACTAAACACTTGTACTTTTCCGCCCAAATACACATCGCCACTGCCTAGCACCTGTGCCACGCCCACATGGTTGGGGTCGGTCGTGCCAAAGGTAGCTTGGCATTCGGCGGTTTTGTTGGGGGTGTAAATGTCGCTAATGGTCAGCACGCCCATGAGTGCGTCTGTGTCGTCCACGAGAGCCACGCTGTCGCCCACGCTTAGGGTGTTTGCGGTGGCGGTGTCGGTGGATAGGGTAATGGGAATGGGGAAAAACACGCCCTGATAAGTGCCGTCCACACCGCCTTGGGCGAGCGTCATGCTAGCTATCACGCCTTCATAATCGGCTTGCCCCATAAAGCCATCAAGGGGCGTAAATCCGCCAATGCCAAGCATGATAAGGTCGCCACGCTCACGGCTGGATAGGCGAATCTGGGGTAGGGTTTGGGCGTGGGCGTAAGCGGTTGTTAAAGTGTCGCCTGTCAATGCAAGCGGTATCAGGGTGGGACTGCCGTGCGGTGGCACAAGGTCGGTATAAATGTCGTCCGTGCTAAACGCTTGCTCGTTTTGGGCGGATAGGGTGGATAGGTCGGTCATGGCTAAGTTCCTGTTGGCTACATTGGATAAAAGTAGCCATATCTTATAGAATTTTGCCAAAATTTAACTATGCCAAATCATGATAAAGATAGGCGGATTTTTCATGTGGCAAGTTTAGGGCGTGCCTGTATAAACACACGTTGGTAAATGTCGCCCAATGTCTGCAATATCGGGCGTGGTGCATTGCCAATCAATGTAGCTGTCTTGATGAATGGTGGGTGTAAAAATCAGCACACCTTTACTTTGGGCGTTGTCAATGGTGATGGTAATGACCGAATTGCTGTCCAAATCAACCGACTTGATTTTACTGCTGGGTGTCCAGTTGGACGGCAAATTAAGCTCGGCAAGTGATGTTGGCAGTTGTCCCCTGTCTATTAGGTAGACTTGCATTTCCATTTTCAAATGGCTTATGGCGGATTGAGCCAATTGTATGCTTTCGTGGTCAAAGGCGATTTGTTTGAATTCCGCCATTTTTTCATCGTTTTTAATGCTCAGCTCTTGTTCAATGTGGTTAATGGCTCGCTTTTCTGCTTGCCCGCTCATCATATAAAACACCAAGCCAATCAATACCGCCAAAAGCACAATGATAATGCCAAGTAGTGTATTGGTTTTCATAAGATTTCCTGTTTTGGGGTTTAAAAAATCCACTCAAAAGAGTGGATTGATAACAATCAGATTTATGACATCTGATGACCAGCACCTTAATAAGCAACAGCAGGTGCTTGCGAAGCTGAAATACCTGCGAATGCAATACCCAAAATGATATAAACACCCATTGCCATGAAGAATTTTTTCATGGTGCTAATGCCGCTATCGTCCATCTCATCACGCTTGGTAAAGAAATAGATGATTTGTGGAATGGGCGAGAAAAAGATACCCAACGCCAAAAATAGCGTATTATCTTTCATAACGATAAGCGATTTTACCCAAAACCAAAGAACTGCTATCGCTACAATTGCCAGTAAGATTAACAAACTCATAGCCATAATAATCTCCTAAGATGTACAAACGTCCGCATAATAGCAAAAAGTTTATGATAAATCAATACAATTGAAAAATATTGTCAATATTTTATAAGAAATCTGTAAGGTGTATCCGTCTTTGGTGTTTGTAATGAAAACGCCTATTTTAACAAGCAGAGAAGTCGCATGCTTTTGCTGCAAAATATGAATTGAATTGTAAAATTCCCATTAAATTTCATAAAATATTACCAATGTCAGGCACACCCTAAATCCTTATCATACTTTATAATAATGCCATCAATATTTAAGATGCTCTAATAACGTCCAACATGCCCATTAATTTATAAATAAAAACACAACAGCTCTCGCCATTGTGTTTTTATTTTTATTTCAATTATAAATTGAGCAATCACAATCCACGGCATTGGTCTTCTTTGTTGCCGTTTACGCTATTACTACCGCCTGTTACAGCATGGCGATTGCTTTTGCATTGTAGGTTGCCATCCACGGTGTTGCCTTTGACTTGGCTTGTGCCACGGTTGTCAAATAGCTGAATGTCACCATCAACACGCACGTTTTGTATGCTGGTATTACCTGAGTTTTTCACTTGGATATTGCCGTCCACAAAGCCACCTGACACACGCACGCTGTTTGCGTTTTCGGCTTGAACATCGCCTTCAATATTTGCTGAATTGATGATGAGTGAGCCACCACGATAGACCTTGACATTACCGTCCACATGAGTGCTGTTTAGGGTGCAAGTTTTGCCTTGTTGAACCACGACATCACCGTCAATGTGTTGCTTGCCAATTTTTCCTTGGCAGGCAAAGTCATCAGCATGAGCGGACAAACTAACAAAGGCAAGTAGGGGTAGGGCGATGAATTTGAGTGCTTTCATAGATTTTCCTTCAAAAAAGTGCCAGTTGGTTGGCAGGCGTATAATAGCAAAAAATCTCGGTCATAAACTTGTCATATTGTTGCAAAAAAGTAGTTATGTGACAATTACTTACAGATGTTAGAAACATATGTTTACAAAATTAAAGGCTCTTTTACTTATCCTTTGTTGTGTGTGGTTTTTTGGTGCACTCAACCAACTTGATATTTACCACGGGTTTGTAGAGGTGTGCTGAGCACACCCTTTGATGACATTACCGTGCAGGGCGTGCACAGCACGCCCCTACATCCAAACATCATTGTGTTTGTAGTAATTTTAAAGTTTATTGGGTATAAATTCGCTTAGTGGTGGCATGAATAACCATCGTCAAAAATAATTGCAAAAGCCTATGGCAGATATCGGTAAACATCAAATTTGCCAGACGTATGGTAAGCCAACACCATAAAAACACCAAAATACCGCCCATTAGAGCGGTATTTTTGATTTGATAATTAATAATCAATTTTTCAATCAATCTTCATAATTATCAATACTCGGACAAGAACAAATCAAATTCTTATCCCCATACACATCGTCCACACGCCCCACGCTCGGCCAGAATTTGTGAGCCTTGATATAAGGTAGGGGGAACACCGCTTCTTCGCGACTGTATGGGTGCGTCCAGTCGCCCGTTACGACAAAGGCGGTGTGCGGGGCATTGACGAGCGGGTTATCGTCTGCTGTCCAGCCGTCCGCTCCTGCCTTGACTTTTAGGGCTTCTTGCTTAATTTGTTTTAATGCTGAGATAAAGCGGTCAAGCTCGTCAATACTTTCGGACTCGGTTGGCTCAATCATGAGCGTACCTGCCACAGGGAACGACATGGTCGGAGCGTGAAAGCCATAGTCCATCAAGCGTTTGGCAATGTCGGTCTCGCTAATGCCTGTCTCTTCTTTTAATGGGCGAATGTCCACGATACATTCGTGAGCAACAAAGCCATTTTTGCCGGTGTACAAAATCGGATAGTCATTTTCTAGCGATTTGGCGACATAGTTGGCGTTCAATAAAGCACGCTTAGTCGCTGATAAGAGACCGTCCGCCCCCATCATCGTGATATACATCCACGAGATTGGCAAAATGCTTGCCGAACCATAAGCAGACGATGACACCGAGCCTTGACCGTCAGGGGCATTCATCACGCCTGTTACGCTGTGGCTTGGCATGAATGGGGCAAGGTGCGATTTTAGACCGATTGGACCCATACCAGGGCCACCGCCACCGTGTGGGATACAGAAGGTTTTGTGCAGGTTCATGTGTAGCACGTCCGCCCCCACGTCCGCAGGTTGCATGATAGCCACTTGGGCGTTCATGTTTGCCCCGTCCATGTACACCTGTCCACCATGCTTGTGGATAAGCTCGCAAATATCACGAATGCCTTCTTCATACACGCCATGCGTGGACGGATAGGTAATCATCAAGGCACCCAAACGCTCGCTGTACTCTTCACATTTGGCTTGTAAATCCGCCACGTCCACGTTGCCCTTGTCATCGGTTGCCACCACCACGACTTTCATGCCAAGCATTTGGGCGGTTGCAGGGTTGGTGCCGTGTGCCGAGCGTGGGATTAGGCAGACATCACGTCCGCTCTCGCCACGGCTTTCATGATAACGGCGAATGAGTAGCAGACCTGCATACTCGCCAGACGCACCAGAGTTGGCTTGCATACTAATCTCGTCAAAGCCTGTGATTGCTCGCAGTTGGGCTTGCAGGCTCTCAATCATCTCATGATAGCCTGCCACTTGCTCTTTTGGGGCAAATGGGTGAACATTGGCAAACTCATTCCAAGTAATCGGCAACATCTCGCTTGTGGCGTTGAGTTTCATTGTACAAGAACCGAGTGAAATCATCGAGCGGTTCATCGCCAAATCCTTATCTTCTAAGGATTTTAGATAGCGGAGCATTTCGTGTTCGGTGTGATAGCTGTTAAAAGTTGGGTGCGTGAGAATCTCATCTGTGCGAAGTAGCTCGCCCAAAATCACTTCTGCTTTATCAAGCTCGCCTGTCGCCCCAAAAATTTTGCACAATTCATCAAATTCATCTCGTTCGGTCAATTCATGAAATGACACAGAAATGCCGTGATTGTCGTGCTTCCATAGGTTGTAGCCTTTTTCACTGGCAAGGGCGTACACTTTATCGGCTTGTTCTTGATTGTCAAAATCCACAAGCACGGTATCAAAAAACACGTCATGACGTACTTTTAATCCTGCTGATTTCACCGCCTTAGCAAAGGCGACCGCTAGGGCGTGAATGCGTGTGGCAATGCGTTTTAGACCGCTTGCCCCGTGATACACGGCATACATACCTGCTAGGTTGGCAAGCAACACTTGGCTTGTGCAGATGTTTGAATTGGCTTTTTCACGGCGGATATGTTGCTCACGGGTTTGCAGTGCCATGCGTAGAGCGGTGTTGCCTTGTGCGTCTTTTGATACGCCGATGATACGACCGGGGGCAGAGCGTTTGTCTTTGTCTTTAAAGGCAAAATAGGCAGCGTGCGGCCCCCCAAAGCCCATTGGCACGCCAAAACGCTGAGTGCTACCTAGGGCAATGTCCGCCCCCATGTCGGCAGGGGATTTAAGTAGTACAAGGCTCATGATGTCGCTTGCAACAATGGCGTACGCCCCTTTTTCTTTGACGTTTGCGATAATGTCGGTCAAGTCCACCACATCGCCGTCCCTGCCGACATATTGGAAAAACGCCCCAAAAAACTCACCATTTTTGGCAACGTCAAAATCGCCCACCACCACATCAAAACCAAAATATTTGGCACGAGTGCGAATCACATCAAGGGTCTGCGGATAGGTACGCTTGTCCACAAAAAAGGCATTGGATTTTGATTTGCTCACACGTTTTGCCATTGCCATGGCTTCGGCGGCAGCGGTTGCTTCATCAAGCAGACTTGCCCCAGCAAGCTCCATGCCTGTTAGGTCAATGCACACTTGTTGGAAATTTAGCAGGGCTTCTAGGCGACCTTGGGCAATCTCGGCTTGATAAGGGGTGTAGGCGGTGTACCAACCGGGGTTTTCTAGCACATTACGCTGTATCACGGCAGGCAGGCGAGTGGGCGAGTAGCCTTGCCCGATATAGCTTTTGGCAACCGTGATTTTGTCCGCCATACCACGCAGTTTGGCAAGGGCTTCATGCTCGGTTGTGGCACTTGGCAAATCAAGCGGACGGTTTATGCGTACCGACTGGGGAACGACCGCATCAATAAAGGCATCAAGATTGTCAAAACCAACGGTTTTTAGAAGTTTGGTTTCATCGTCTTGTTTGTTGCCCAAATGACGCTCCACAAAGGCGTTTTGGTTAAACAAATCATTAAAGGTGTTTAAGGTCATGATAAAATCCTTATAATCAAGGTTGGGAATTTAATAAAAAATAGCACTTTTTCAATGACATTTTTTATTAAATTAAGTCAGAAGCAGGATGCGTTATACACACCTGTTTTTTATAATAAATAACCAAATTCATTTTCTCTTGGGTCTTGACCATATTTGTTATCGCCTTTCGTACCTGAAAAATACGTTAAAAAAAGCAAGGGTGGAAAGAATATACAACCTAATAATAACCAACTACTAAAATTTGCATCATGTAATCGGCGTACGGTAACTGAAAAATAAGCGATTAAGCAAACTATAACAATAAAAATGTTAAAAGAAAAAATTAATACCGAATCGGTTTTTAAAGATGAAATTAAACGACCAATTACGATAGCACCCAATAAAGAGGCGTAGACAAACCAACCACGTCTAGCGGTTCTCCCTTTAAAATCAAAAAGCCTAATTGTTAAGGCATAAAAGAAGTAATTTAATAAAATTTTAGCCATGTCCAAAAATGTTGTATTTTCAATTCTTGATAAAATAAAACATATGACAATTAGGGCGATAAAAAGGAGCATATAGTTAAATATAAATGTTTAATCGGTGCGTTATACACACCCTACAATTAAATGAAATTATTACAAAGGGCAAAACGTTGCCATTTTGCCCTTACTAAATTACAAAGAACCTTCGTATTCTTCGGCACTTAGTAGGCTGTCATAATCGCTAGGATTAGCAGGCTTGATTTTAAAGAACCACGCTTTACCATAAGGGTCTTCGTTGGCAAGCTCTGGGCTGTCTACTAGCTCATCGTTAATCTCAACGATTTCGCCTGCGATTGGGGCGTAGACATCGCTCGCTGCTTTAACAGACTCTACAACGGCAATTTCTTCATCGGCAGAAACGGTGCGACCGACTTCTGGCAATTCCACAAATACCACATCGCCAAGCAAATCTTGGGCGTGGTCTGTGATACCAACGGTGATGATACCGTCATCTTCTAGTTTTAGCCATTCGTGGCTGGCAACGTATTTTAAATCGCTTGGGATATTACTCATGGGTTTCTCCTAGTGAGTGGGTTAAAATTACTTTTCGCATTGTTTGGTGGTTTCGTTATAAGAACCGCCATTATCCAAACATTGGTCTTTGGCATCACAGCCACTTAGGGCAAATACACATACGATGATAAATGATAAATAACGCATTTTCTCTCTCACTTGATAAGGGTGTATCTACACCCTTTTGTTACTCAAACTGCTTTTCGCCATTTCTCACAAACGGCAATTTTAATACACGCACGTCCACTTCCTTGCCACGCATGATGACTTTGGCACTCTCACCCTTAAAGTCGGCAGGCACACGAGCGATTGCGATAGATTGGTTGAGACTTGGGGAGAATACGCCACTGGTGGTAATGCCGTTGCCGTTTTCGGTAACGACTTCCATACCCGCACGCAGTACACCGCCTTTGGCAAGTAGTAGACCGACTTGGCGGACTTTGACACCGTCATTTTTTAGGGCGACAAGGGCGGATTTGCCGACAAAATCACGGTTTTCATCTTTTAAATCCACCGTCCACGCCATACCTGCTTCAAGGGGGCTGACATCATCGTCCATGTCGTTGCCGTATAGGTTCATGCCCGCTTCCATTCTTAGAGTATCTCTTGCCCCAAGTCCGCATGGGGCAACACCTGCCTTGACAAGCTCATCAAAAAATCCAACCGCTTCCCCTGCTGGCATGACCACTTCCACACCGTCTTCACCTGTGTAGCCTGTGCGAGCGACAAACCAATCACCGCCTAAGTCCACACCGACAAAGGGTTTTAGGGCGTTTACTTTTTCCGCCCATTCAGGCTTGACGGTAAGGAGCTTGGCAATGGCGTTTCGCCCTTGTACGGCAAGCATGGCGACATCATAGCGGGGGGCGAGCGTTACGCCAAATTCTTCACCAATTTTGGCAAAGTGGGCGGAGTCTTTTTCACGGGTTGCCCCGTTTGAGACGATACGATAAGCGGTCTCGGACTCGTTCATGCGATAGACGATTAGGTCATCGATGACACCGCCTTTGTCGTTGAGCATTCCAGAATATAAAGCCTTGCCGACAAAGGATAATTTGGCGACATCGTTGGCGAGCAGTTTTTGTAAAAAGGCTTTGGCGTTGTCGCCCGTTACGTCCGTAACCAGCATATGCGAGACATCAAACATCCCTGCGTCTGTCCGCACGGCGTTGTGTTCGTCAATTTGTGAGCCATAATTGACAGGCAATTCCCAACCACCAAAATCGACAAGTTTGCCATTATGGGCGGTGTGAGCGTCAAATAGGGGGGTGCGTTGTGGGGCGTGTGTGGTCATGGGGTGTCCTTAGTTATTGTTAAAAAACAAAATATTGTTAAACAACAAAAATCCTATTGGCAAAACTGCCAAAAAAACACCCCATCTGTCCTGTTACCTGAGATTTTCGCTAAGTGATTTGTAAGTCGCCAAACCCAAAAACCAAATCACCTGCTTCTTCCCTTCGGTGGTGCAAGCACGCTCTCCAGAGTGGTTAATTTGTGGTGCTACCACAAATTAAGTCTTTCAGTCCTTGTTACCTGAGCGATTATAGGGGGTTTCAAATCCCAAAAAATGGCTTGGGATTTACAACATTACGCCTTCGGTGATTGCTTTTTTGCAATGCTCTCCTGAAAAACACCCCTATTATGAAAAAAAATGCTACAATTTACAAGTAAAATTTGCAAATTTTATAAAATAATTTACGTTAATCCGAGCCTAAAATATCATAACTTATTGATTATTAAATGGTTGTTCTTTTTTTTGGTAGGGGCGAATCATATTCGCCCTTGATAAATTAATCACTTATATAAAGTTGAAAATAAGGTATAATTTGTAAAGTTGAGTTTTTTAATTGAGATTAAGGTATAAAAATGCACTGCGATGTTTATAAATTCCCCAAAAGCCCCGACTGGTATGTCTATATCGCTCGCCCAAATTATCCTGACGACACCGATGAACTCTGTGATTGGCTAGGCGTGCTACCGTCTGACATACGAGCCAAATTGGGACTTGGTCAATTTGTCATGCACCTAGATTTGTCAGAACGCACCAAACTTGCCCAAGCGGACATTGAGACGGTCAAAGTCCGCCTTGCCGAGCAGGGCTATTATGTGCAAGCTCCGCCAGCAGACGTATTGGCACAGCAAGCCCTAGCCCGTGCCAAAGCCTTGCAGGATAAGAAGTACGATTAAAATTATCAAGTTTTTAAAAAATATGCTAAAATAGGGCGATTATTTTTGTGATTAATGCATTATGGATTGGTTAAAAGAACTCATCAAAAGTCTGCCCTTAGATGTCATTAGTGAGTACATTGCCGAGCTGGTACTTTGGTGGTCAAATCTGGTCAAAGACGTGCCGGATAATGATTTGCCGTTTTTGGCGTATGTGGGTGCTTCCATTTTGGTACTACTTTTGCTTATCTTTGTCGTGCGTGTTATTCCACGCCCCATTGGCGGTATGTTGTGGGCATTGGCGGTGGCGGTGCTTTTGACCCCTGGGGATACATTGACGGGCACAGGGCAGATTGCCCCTGCGGTGGCAAATGTGGCTCACAGCATTTTGATGGGCGACACAGCAGGAGCCAAAAGTGCCTTTTTACCGATTTTGGTGGTGTTTATTGTTTTGCTACTTGTGGGGGCGATTTGGCAGATTTTGCGTGGTGTGATTGAAGTGAACATCGCCAAAGCCAAAGAAAAAGCTCGCATCAAAGAAGAAAAACGCCTGCTCGAAGAAGCTGAGAAAAACGCCCAAAAATCTTAAATTTCTCTTTTCTTTATAAAAAATTTCGTGTATAATAACGCACTTTGTTAAATGATTGGTTTGTATCAATCAATTTTCAATCTCCTTGCTGTTATCTATGATAATGGCTGTTTTAATCCGTAGGGAGTCCTTATGAGACATTATGAAGTGGTGCTGCTGGTACACCCAGACCAAAGCAACCAAGTTGCCGACATGGTAACCAAATACCGTTCTATCGTCGAAGACAATGGCGGTAATAACCATCGTCTAGAAGATTGGGGTCGTCGCCAATTAGCCTACCCAATCAACAAAATCCACAAAGCACACTATGTTCTATTGAACATCGAGTGTAACGATGAGACGTTGGCACAGCTAGAAGAGCTGTTCAAATACAATGACGCCATCATTCGTAGCCTAATCATCCGCCGTGATGAAGCCATCACTGAGCAATCTCCTTTGGCAAAAGAAGCCGAAGACAAACGCACTCGCAAAGCCAACCGCCGTAACGATGTTCGCACTCAGGAAACTGAGAGTGAAAACACCGCAAGCGAATAATTAAGGAGATAACTCATGGCACGTTTCTATCGTCGTCGTAAATTCTGCCGTTTCACCGCAGAAGGCATTACCCACATCGATTATAAAGATGTAGAACTTCTAAAACAATACATCAGCGAAAATGGCAAAATCACCCCAAGCCGTATCACTGGTACTTCTACCAAGTATCAACGTCAGCTTGCGGTTGCCATCAAACAAGCTCGTTATTTGGCTCTATTGCCATATACCGACAACCACAAGTAATTAGGAGACCATCATGCAAGTTATTCTATTACAGCGTGTCGTTAATCTTGGTAAACTTGGCGAGACTGTTGATGTAAAAGCAGGTTACGGTCGTAACTTCCTAATCCCACAAGGCAAAGCACTACCTGCCAACGAAGCAAATATTGCTAAGTTTGAAGCACGCCGTGCCGAGCTAGAAGCACAAGAAGCCCAAGAGCTACAAGAAGCTCAAAAACGTGCTGATGCTCTATCAGACGTGAATGTCATCATGCGTGCCAAAGCAGGTGATGAAGGCAAGCTATTTGGCTCTATCGGTACTCGTGACATCGCTGACGCACTGACCGCTTCTGGCTTGCCAGTTGACCGTGCAGAAGTGAAGTTGCCAGAAGGCACTCTACGTCAAGTGGGCGAATACAAAGTTACCATTCAACTTCACCATGACATCACTGCTGACATTTTGGTTACCATTTTGTCAGAAGACGGTGAGAGTAAAACTGATGAAGATGATGAATAATTAATCATCATTCAGAAGATAACCCCCGAACTGTTTGGTTTGGGGGTTTTATTTTGGCTTGATAAATTTACCCATCAAACAAATCAAGCTGTTCTACCATGTCGTCAAGACGAGTTAGGTTTGAGAACGTAACCCCAACCAAGCGAATGGGGAGTTCTCTGGGGATGTGATGAAATAAGTCGATCAGATAAGGTTTGACACTGTCGCTGTGCTTAAAAGGGGATTTGACAGAGACCGAGCGTGTAATTTGGCTAAAATCGCTGTATTTGATTTTTAAGGTGACGGTATGGGCGGTCAATTCTCGTTTGATAAGGTCGGCAAAGGCACTCTCATTTCCCCCAAAAATCTGAGCTAGAATAAAATCATCATCATTAGAATTGTGCAAAAAAGTAATCTCTGTGCCGATTGATTTACGCACACGTTCGGGTTTGACCGCCCGCTCGTCCTTGCCGTGGGCGATGTCATGATAAAACTGCCCCCGCTTGTTGCCAAACAGTTGAACCAGCTCATCAAGGGGGAGTTTACGAAGCTCTCCCCCTGTACTGACTCCCATCTCATGCAGGCGTTTGGCACTTGCCTTGCCGATACCAAAAAAACGCTCAATGGGCAACTCTGACAAAAACTCATCCGCCATGTCAGGCGTGATGACGGCAATGCCATTGGGCTTGTTGATGTCGCTTGCGATTTTGGCAAGCATTTTGTTAAAAGACACCCCTGCTGATGCCGTCAGTCCTGTTTCATCAAAAATCGCCTGACGGAGCCAGTTTGCCATGAGTGTGGCTGACCCACCACAATGGGGCTGACCCGTGACATCTAGATAGGCTTCATCGAGTGATAATGGCTCGACAAGGTCGCTCAGTCGCCCCATGATGTCTCGAATCTGAGTGCTGATATCACGATAGACATCAAAGCGGAGACGGACAAAAATGGCGTGGGGACAGCGTTTTTTGGCTTCATAACAGCTCATTGCCGAATGCACGCCAAAGGAGCGAATCTCATAACTTGCCGCCGCGACCACACCACGTCCATTGGGGTCACCACCCACCACAAGGGGCTTGCCACGATAGGCAGGATTATCTCTTTGCTCAACGCTGGCAAAAAAAGCGTCCATGTCTAGGTGGATGATTTTTCGCATGATGAATTTGGTTTAAAAAGTTAATGATAATTTAATCTTTTAAAATACAACCCGCTTTTCTTAAAAACGATTTGATGTCTTTGCAATGATAATCTTCAATATTAATATTCATAATTTTAAGCTGTTCTTCAATGTAATCTAAATCAGTATAA
>ERZ1023440.162-NODE-162-length-14565-cov-306.181806_pt1 | contig 14565 bp, 10 predicted proteins | sample MGYA00380520_ERZ1023440 | MGnify/ENA primary metagenome ERZ1023440 (study PRJEB33173, sample SAMEA4830335) | metagenome | study: EMG produced TPA metagenomics assembly of the PRJEB25223 data set...
GCATTGTACCAAAATCGTTTTTTGTTTTGTTAATAAAGTTCAACGTGCCCTAATTAAAAAGGACTTACCATGCCCCACACAAACACCCCCAACACCCAAAACCTATTTTCCATGATAGGTTTGGTTATCGGCTGTGTGCTGTTTGGGCTTGGCAGTCTCATTGTCGCCCATGTGGATAGCGTGGGGGCGTATGCCATGGCGTTTTGGCGACTGAGTGTGTCGGCACTCATCTTTTTATCGCTTGCTCTGATATTTCGCCAGCCTTTCCCCAATTCACGGCGTGCGGTCATCTTGGCACTCATCTCAGGCGGTGCGTTGGGGCTTGATTTGGGGCTTTGGCATGAGAGCATCTATGCCGTAGGGCCGGGCATTTCTACTTTATTAAATAGCTTGCAGATTTTCTTTTTGGCATTCATCGCCTTTGCGTGGTTTGGCGAAAAACAGACCAAATTACAACTGTTTAGCCTGGTACTTGCGTCCATTGGCGTGGCACTCATCGCAAGCCCTGAATTTGCTCACAACTCGTCCGCTTTGTGGGGTTTTGTGTCGGGGATTTTGTCGGGGGCGTTTTTGGCGGTGTCCATGTCCTTTGTCAGACGTACGCATGAAGTGGCAGATGTGGCGATTTTCCCCATGATGACTTTGGTGGGCGTGGGCGGTGCGTTGGCTCTATTGCCACTCATGCTGATGTTTGATGTGGGTAAAATCCTACCAACTACCCTGCCCGAATGGGGCTGGATACTCGTCTATGGGGCGGTCATGCAGTGTATGGCGTGGGGGCTAATTGCCTATTCTATCCCCAAAATCGCTTTGTCTTTGACGGGACTGCTACTTTTGACCGAACCTGTTGCCACGCTCATCATTGATTATTTTTGGCTAGATAAACCGATTGATGCCATGCAATGGGGCGGGGCGTTTTTGGTAATGTTTGCCATTTATTTGGGGTCGCCCAGAAAGGGATAATTAGAAAAAGGGCAATGGCAAATTGGGCAAGAAATTTACCCAATTTACTGCCGTATTGGATTATTGCCCCAACACCGTTTTAATCAATTTTTCAGCATTGGCAAGGGTATTTGCCACGTCAGACGGCTGTATTTGACTGCCTTTAATCAACTCATTGGCAGGGGTGTATATGACCTGTACCTGCCCATCAGTTTCGGTGATTAGCACCTTTAAGGGTAATGCTAGGGCAAAAGCAGGGTCTTTTTTCATGAGCGGTGTGCCTGCTTTGGGGCTGCCATAGATAATCACGGTGGCAGGTTGCATGGTCATACCGTCATCTTGGGCAGCTTTGGCGTGATCAATGGTGGCAAATACAGTCATGCCTTTGCTTTGGATGGCAGATTTTAGGCGACTAACCGTGGTATTAAAATCATAAGGGCTAATTAGATTGGTGTGAGTCATGGCGGTGGCTTTTGTTGGTTCGTGGACAGGACTGATGGCAGTACATGCACTAAGCGATAAGGTTAGGGCAAGCAAGGCCAAGCTGGGGGTTTTCATGATATTTTCCTAAAATAAATTTCCTAAAAATACAACTGGGCATCTTTGCCTTTGTCATCTGTTGTGCTGTCATAAAAATGACTGTTTTGGTTTAAGGCAGTTCAACTACAAGTTAAATTTTTAAATCAAGTCATCAATAATTAATTGCATCATTAAAGATTTAACATGATGAAGATTTAACATGATGAAGATTTAACATGATGAGTCTGACATGCTCCATATTAGCACCAAATGAGATAAAAATAAAGTCAAAAATTTTAGTAAAAGTTCAAAAAGTACTTGCAAATACCAAAAATATGTATATAATAGCAGTCCTTAACAACCTTAGGCGACTGGCTCAATTGGTAGAGCAGCGGACTCCAAATCCGCAGGTTGGGGGTTCGAGTCCCTCGTCGCCTGCCATCTTTTTATTTCCCCTTTTTTAATCATCACTTCCTTATTTTAAGGAAATCTTTTGCATGAGCGACAATAAGAATAATCCCCAAAACGACACCAAAAGCGATTTAGAAACTCGCTTGGCAGACGCCAAAGCCACTGCCGAGAGCCTACTAAATAAACGCAAAGCCGTTGTCGTCTCCGAAGAAAATGTCGTTGATGTGGCAACCACTCGCTCTGGTGTGGATATCGTGCTGTGGCTCATCGCTATTTCGGCACTTATTAGCTCTACCTTGATTTCTACTTATTTGCCACGCTATTGGGCACCTGCCACCGAGTCAATCACTCAGCTGCTTATCACGGCAGGACTTGTGCTGTTGGCGGTGATTTGCCTTGCCTTTACCCATCAAGGACGAGCCTTTAAAGTATTGCTAAAAGACGCAGGCATTGAGCTTCGCCGTGTGACATGGCCGACCAAAAACGAGACCTTTAAATACACATGGCAGGTCATTGTGGTGATGATTATCGTGGGTTTTATCGTGTGGCTTTTAGATAATTTATTTAATTATCTACTTGGGTTTATTTTGCATTAATCTTATCTCTTATCGGCTTATATCATTAGGAAAATCATCATGCGTTGGTATATCATTCAAGCATTTTCAGGTTATGAAAAACAAGTTCAACGTGCCTTAATTGAACGTATCAAAAGAAGTGAGCTGTCCGAGTATTTCGGTGATGTGCTTGTGCCGACCGAAGAAGTGATTGAAATGCGTGATGGCAAAAAACGCACCGTTGAACATAAACTATTTCCCGGTTATGTGCTTATTGAAATGGAAATGCGTGAAGATACATGGCATGTGGTTAAAGACTGCCCGAACATCTCAGGCTTTATCGGTGGCACCAAAGACCAACCTGCCCCCATCACCAAAGTAGAAGCTGACCGCATTCTAAACCGCATCAATAAAGGTGCAGACGCTCCAAGACCGAAGACCATGTTTGAGCCAGGTGAAGAAGTGCTTATCATCGACGGGCCTTTTGCCGACTTTAAAGGCATGGTCAAAAAAGTGGATTATGAAAAATCCAAACTGTCTTTGACGGTCAGTGTGTTTAGTCGTCCGACAGACGTTGAGATTGAATTTGCAAAAGTTGAAAAAACAGTTTAATTTTTTATAAAAACCTGTTATAATAGTCTTTTAGCTCTGAACAGATGTTCGGGGCTTTTGATTGACATACAAATCAGCACCGAGCTGATTGTAATTTAGGTGAATTTGGAAGTGTTTTCAAATTTGAACATCACGGGGAGCTATTTTAGCGTTATCACCCACCATTGGAGAGTATTCTCATGGCAAAGAAGATTGATGGCTACATCAAGCTACAAGTGCCTGCTGGCAAAGCAAACCCATCACCACCTATTGGTCCTGCTTTGGGTCAAAAAGGCGTGAACATCATGGCGTTCTGTAAAGAATTTAACGCCGCTTCTGCAAACATCGAACCAGGTCTGCCAATTCCTGTGGTCATTACCGTATTTAATGACAAGTCATTTACGTTTGTGATGAAGTCACCACCTGCGGCAGTATTGCTACGTAAAGCAGCTGGCATTGCCAAAGGTTCTGCTGTTCCTAACAAAACCAAAGTTGGTACAGTAACTCGTGCTCAACTAGAAGAAATCGCCAAAACCAAAGAAGCGGATTTGACCGGTGCTGACCTAGACGCAGCGGTACGTACCATCGCTGGTACTGCTCGCTCAATGGGTCTTAATGTGGAGGGTGTATAATGGCTAAGCTAACCAAGCGTCAAAAGCTAATTGCTGAAAAAGTAGATAGCAACAAACTATACACCATCGAAGAAGCGGTTGAGGTTCTAAACAGCCTACCTGCCTCTAAATTCAAAGAGTCTATCGACATCGCCATCAACCTAGGTGTTGACCCACGTAAATCAGACCAAGTAGTTCGTGGTGCGACCAACCTACCTGCTGGTACTGGTAAAACCAAACGTGTTGCGGTATTTGCCCAAGGTGCTGTTGCTGACGCCGCCAAAGAGGCAGGTGCGGACGTTGTTGGCTTTGAAGACCTAGCAGAGAGCATTAAAGCGGGCAACCTTGACTTTGATGTGGTCATCGCTTCTCCTGATGCGATGCGTGTTGTTGGTCAGTTGGGTACTGTATTGGGTCCTCGTGGTTTAATGCCAAACCCAAAAGTTGGTACAGTAACTGCCGATGTTGCTACTGCGGTTAAAAACACCAAAGCAGGTCAGGCTCAGTATCGTGTAGATAAAGCAGGTATTATTCATGCTTCTATCGGTCAAGTAGGCTTTACTGGTGAGCAAATCGAGCAAAACGCAACTGCTCTACTAAATGACCTAAAACGTGCTAAACCAGCCACTTCTAAGGGTATTTATATCAAGAAGATTACGCTATCTAGCACCATGGGTCCTGGTCTTGCCATTGACCCAGTACCACACCGTGCCAACAAATAATCCTTGATGGATTTGGGCGAAAAATCACAAATTGCTTGCTTTTTGAGATTTTTCGCTTATAATGGTGCAATTTTATGACAAGTTACCCGCATGACTTGCTCATAAAAACAGATTTTAAGACATTAGCTCAGCACAACGGGTTGTGCTGTCTAAGACCGTAGGTGTTGGTAGTTATTCTTAAACATCAGCCTAATGAATGGGTAAAATCATTCGCCTACGCAGACGGTGAAAATCTCGCCGTATATTCGGTGCAAGTCTTTATTTATATTGGCTTGTAAAATTAATTATCACTTAGTGATAAATATGGAGACAACCCATGGCACTAAATCTTCAAGACAAACAAGCAATTGTTGCTGAAGTAAATGAAGCTGCCAAAGTTGCCCTATCTGCTGTTGTTGCCGATTCTCGTGGCGTGACAGTGGGTCAGATGACCGAACTTCGTAAACAAGCTCGTGCAGCAGGCGTTGAGATGCGTATCGTACGTAACACGCTACTACGTCGTGCCTTAGAAGGTACTGACTATGCTTGCATGAATGATGTTTTCGTAGGTCCTACCTTGATTGCATTTTCAAATGAACACCCAGGTGCTGCGGCACGTCTGTTCAAGGAATTTGCCAAAGGTAATGACAAGTTCGAAATCAAAGGTGCAGCTTTTGAAGGCGAATTTATTGATGCAAAATCTATTGATAAACTCGCAACCCTACCTACTTACGACGAAGCGATTGCACGTCTGATGGGTACCATGAAAGAAGCCGCAGCGGGCAAACTGGCTCGTACACTTGCCGCTCTTCGCGACAAAATGGAAGCCGAAGCCGCTTAATCTTAGACATCGGTTATCGCTTTTATTTAATCAAACTTTTTATTCAATCTTTATTTCATAGGAATAATTGCTATGTCACTAACTAACGAACAAATCTTAGATGCTATCGCAGCTAAATCAGTTATGGAAATCGTTGAGCTTATCTCTGCGATGGAAGAAAAATTCGGTGTATCTGCTGCTGCTCTAGCTGCTGCTCCTGTTGCTGGTGGCGACGCTGGCGGTGCTGCTGAAGAAAAAGATGACTTCAACGTTGTTATCACTTCTGCTGGCGACAAGAAAGTTGCTGTTATTAAAGTAGTGCGTGAAGTTACCGGTCTAGGTCTAAAAGAAGCCAAAGACCTGGTTGAAGGTGCACCACAAACTGTTAAAGAAGGTGCTTCTAAAGCTGAAGCTGAAGAGCTTAAGAAGAAACTTGAAGAAGCTGGTGCTTCTGTTGAACTTAAATAATCTAAGTTTAACCGCTTAACTCATTTTTCTTAGATTGATAATCATCAATTTAGCACAAGAAATTTGATAAAAACCCCATTTTGTTATTGCAAGATGGGGTTTTTTACTGTATAATTGGGTATTTGACCTTTTGTGTTAGCACGGTCTTTTAAGCTGGTGTCAGCACACTTCAAAAAGGACAAACGCTCCCTATGCACAAGCCATATTTTTAAAGTTTTTGATAAGCTAAATGCGTTACCGTGTTTGGCGTGTTTTTGTGTCTTTGATATTTAAAAATGTAGGGCAAAAGAGCAGTAGTTAATTTTTGAAGATTGGTAGTTTTCTGGTACTCAATCAGAGTGCTTTTCTTAGTTTAACGTAAGGATTCTTAATGGCATATTCTTATACTGAAAAAAAACGTATTCGTAAAAGTTTTTCTCGTCTGCCTGATGTGATGGACGTGCCGTACTTGCTCGCCATTCAGGTGGATTCTTACGAGCAGTTTTTACAAGAACACAAAAAACCTGCTACCCGTGCTAACATCGGTTTGCAAGCAGCGTTTTCATCTATTTTTCCCATAACCAGTCATTCTGGCAATGCTGAGCTACAATACGTCGAATATTATCTGGGTGAGCCTGAGTTTGATGAGCGTGAATGTATCATGCGTGGCTCAACCTTTGCCGCCCCCCTACGTGTCAAGATTCGCCTAGTGGTCAAAGACAAAGACGCCAAAGACAAAGAAAGCAAAGCAGCGATTAAAGACATTCGTGACCAAATCGTGTACATGGGCGAGATTCCGCTCATGACCGACAATGGTACGTTCATCATTAATGGTACTGAGCGTGTGATTGTTTCACAACTTCACCGCTCCCCCGGCGTGTTCTTTGATCACGACAAAGGCAAATCACATTCTAGTGGTAAAGTACTTTATAACGCCCGTATCATTCCTTATCGTGGCTCATGGCTTGATTTTGAATTTGATGTCAAAGACTTGGTGTACGCCCGTATCGATCGTCGTCGTAAATTGCTTGCAACCATCATCTTGCGTGCCATTGGCATGAACACTGCGGATATTTTGTCCACATTCTTTGAGACCGTAGATGTCTTTAAAGGCGACAATGGTTTTGAAGTTGAGCTTGTGCCTGAGCGTCTACAAGGCGAGATGGCACAGTTTGACATTGTCTCGCCTGAGGGTAAGGTCATTGTTGAGCAAGGTAAGCGTATTAACGCTCGCCGTATTAAGGAAATCCAAGCGTCTGGCATGACCAAATTGGCGGTGCCTGATGAGTATCTGTACGAGCGTATCCTTGCCGAAGACGTGATTTATCATGATGAAGTGCTTGCCCGTGCCAACAGCTTGATTGACCATGAATTGCTGGTTAAACTGGCTGATAAGAACATCAAAGGCTTTAAAATCCTATTTACCAATGACATCGACCATGGGGCGTATATCGCTGACACACTGCGTGCTGACACGATTACCACGCGTGAAGAGGCACTCATTGAGATTTATAAGGTCATGCGTCCAGGCGAGCCACCAACCTTGGAAACTGCCGAAAAACTATTTGAATCAATGTTTTTTAGCCACGAGCGTTATGACTTATCAAACGTTGGTCGCATGAAGTTTAACCGTCGTTTGGGTCGTGATTTTGTAGATAGCGACAGCATTGAAGTGCAACGTGAGCAGGGCGTGTTGTCTAATCAAGACATCATTGATGTCCTAAAAGAGCTGATTGAGATTCGTAACGGTCGTGGCGAAGTGGACGACATCGACCATCTGGGTAACCGTCGTATCCGCTCGGTGGGCGAGATGACCGAGAATCAATTCCGTATCGGTTTGGCTCGCGTGGAGCGTGCAGTCAAAGAGCGTCTGACCGCTGCCGAATCTGACAACCTATCGCCCCAAGACTTGATTAACTCTAAGCCTGTGGCGGCGTCCATCAAAGAGTTTTTTGGTTCATCACAGTTGTCCCAGTTCATGGATCAAAACAACCCACTGTCAGAGATTACGCATAAACGTCGTGTTTCTGCCCTAGGTCCTGGTGGTTTGACCCGTGAGCGTGCAGGCTTTGAGGTGCGTGACGTACATACCACGCATTATGGGCGTGTGTGTCCGATTGAAACGCCTGAGGGCCCAAACATCGGTTTGATTAACTCATTGGCGGTCTTTGCCAAAACCAATAACTTTGGCTTCTTAGAAACGCCTTACCGCCGTGTGATGGATGGTAAGGTAACAGATGACATTGAATACATGTCTGCCATTGAAGAGGTTGGGGCTGTTGTTGCCCAAGCAGATTCACCCATGAATGAGCATGGCGAGCTGACCGAAGAGATGGTGATGGTGCGTTATCATGGCGAATCGGTGCGTATGAGTCCCGATAAAGTAACGCACATGGACGTATCGCCACGTCAGGTTGTGTCGGTAGCAGCGAGCTTGATTCCATTTTTGGAGCATGACGATGCTAACCGTGCCTTGATGGGTTCGAACATGCAACGTCAAGCTGTGCCAACTTTGCGTGCTGATAAACCGCTTGTGGGTACAGGCATGGAACGCCATGTTGCTCGTGACAGTGGCGTGTGTGTTGTCGCCAAGCGTGGCGGTGTGATTGAAGAGGTTGATGCCAGTCGTATTATCGTACGTGTCAATGATGCTGAAATGATCGCAGGTGAGGCAGGTATTGATATTTATAATCTCATCAAATACACCCGTTCCAACCAAAACACCTGTATTAACCAACGCATCATTGTCAATGCTGGCGATGTGATTGCTCGTGGTGATATCTTGGCTGATGGCCCATCTACTGATTTGGGTGAACTTGCTTTGGGTCAAAACATGCGTGTGGCGTTTATGCCATGGAATGGGTATAACTTTGAGGACTCTATTTTGCTCTCTGAGCGAGTGGTTCAAGAAGACCGTTTCACCACGATTCACATTCAAGAGTTAACTTGTGTGGCTCGTGATACCAAACTTGGGCCAGAAGAGATTACAGGCGATATTCCAAACGTGGGCGAGGCAGCTCTATCAAATCTTGACGAAGCGGGTATTGTCTATATCGGTGCTGAGGTGGATGCTGGCGATATTTTGGTTGGTAAAGTAACACCAAAAGGTGAAAGTCAGCTGACCCCAGAGGAGAAGTTACTTCGTGCCATTTTTGGTGAAAAAGCGGCGGATGTTAAAGACACATCTTTGCGTGTGCCGTCATCAACTAAGGGCACAGTTATTGATGTGCAAGTCTTTATCCGTGATGGATTGGAAAAAGACAGCCGTGCCAAAGCCATTGAAAAAGCAATGCTTGATGATTATCGTAAAGACCTAAAAGAAGAGCTGGTGATTTTTGAAGCAGCGGCACGTGGTCGTATCATCACGTTGCTAGATGGCAAAAAAGTCTCAGGCGGTGCAGGTTTTAAAGCAGGTACAGTACTGACAGGTGCTGACATGGAGAGCTTAGCACTTGAAACCTTGCTTGACATCCAACCTGCCGAAGAGGAAATCTCTGAACGTCTCACTCAGATTGCTGATTACTTAACCGATAAGCAAAAAGAGATTGATGATAAATTTGCCAGAAAAAAAGCCAAACTAACCGCAGGTGATGATTTGGCTCATGGTGTGCAAAAAATCGTGAAGGTATATTTGGCGGTAAAACGTCGTATCCAACCTGGTGATAAAATGGCAGGTCGTCACGGCAACAAGGGTGTCGTCTCTCGCATCATGCCGGTTGAAGACATGCCTTATGACGAAAACGGCAATCCGGTGGACATCGTGCTAAACCCACTGGGCGTACCATCTCGTATGAACATCGGTCAGGTGCTAGAAACGCATCTGGGCATGGCAGCACGTGGTTTGGGTGATAAGATTAACGCCATGTTACGCTCACAAGTTGCTGTTGGCGAGTTGCGTGAATTCTTAGATAAGATTTATAATCAAGTCGGTGGCGAGCAGGTGGATTTGGACAGTTTGTCCGATGAAGACATCCTAGCCATGGCTGAGAATTTGCGTGCTGGTGTGCCAATGGGTACGGCAGTTTTTGATGGTGCCAAAGAAACCCAAATCAAAGAGCTGTTAGAGCTAGCAGGGCTTGATAAATCAGGTCAGCAAACGCTATATGACGGACGCACCGGTAAGAAGTTTGACCGCCCCGTCACGGTTGGCTACATGTACATGCTAAAACTTAACCACTTGGTTGATGATAAGATGCATGCTCGTTCTACCGGTTCTTACTCACTGGTTACTCAGCAACCACTTGGTGGTAAAGCTCAGTTCGGTGGTCAGCGTTTCGGTGAGATGGAAGTGTGGGCGTTGGAGGCATATGGTGCAACCTATACCTTGCAAGAAATGCTGACTGTGAAATCGGATGACGTTGAGGGTCGTACTCGCATGTATAAGAACATCGTGGACGGCGAGCAGTACATGAATCCGGGCATGCCTGAGTCATTTAACGTACTAACCAAAGAAATTCGCTCTTTGGGTATTAACATTGACCTAAAAGAGAAAAAGTAATTGCTGTTAAGTTGGGTGCTTGTCGTTGATGAGCACTAGCTTGCGATGACATAAAACTAAGCGGAGAAGTCATTTGAAAGATTTATTAGACATCATGAAAGGCCCTGCTGATGGCGGGGTAAAAGAGTTTGACAGCATTCAAATTTCTTTGGCAAGCCCTGATACCATCAAATCATGGTCGCATGGCGAAGTCAAAAAACCCGAAACCATTAACTACCGCACCTTTAAGCCTGAGCGTGACGGTCTGTTTTGTGCCAAAATCTTTGGGCCTGTCAAGGATTTTGAATGTTTGTGCGGTAAATACAAACGCCGTAAATTCCAAGGCATTATTTGTGAAAAATGTGGCGTAGAAGTCACTGCCGCCAAAGTTCGCCGAGATCGCATGGGTCATATTGAGCTTGCCAGTCCTGTGGCGCATATTTGGTTCTTAAAATCCCTGCCAAGCCGTATCGGTCTATTGCTTGATATTACTCTGCGTGATATCGAGCGTGTGCTGTATTTTGAAAGCTATATCGTTACCGACCCTGGCATGACAGGGCTTGAAAAATATCAACTGCTAGATGATGAGCAATATTTTAATGCCCTAGAACAATATGGCGATGAGTTTATTGCTAAGATGGGTGCAGAAGCGGTTCAAGACTTGCTAAAAGACATTGATGTCGATGGTGAGATTGATGAGCTCCGTGCGACCATTCCCCAAACGGGCTCTGAGACCAAACTTAAAAAGATGTCAAAACGCTTGCAACTGTTAGAAGCGTTCCGTGATTCGGGTAATAAGCCTGAATGGATGGTAATGACCGTATTGCCTGTATTACCGCCTGATTTGCGTCCATTGGTGCCACTTGAAGGTGGTCGTTTTGCCACGTCTGATTTGAACGATTTGTATCGCCGTGTCATTAACCGTAACAACCGTCTAAAACGTCTGTTGGAGCTCAACGCCCCTGACATCATCGTGCGTAATGAGAAGCGTATGCTCCAAGAAGCGGTTGATGCCTTGCTTGACAACGGTCGTCGTGGTCGTGCTATTACAGGTTCAAACAAGCGTCCATTAAAGTCGCTTGCGGACATGATTAAAGGTAAGCAAGGTCGCTTCCGTCAAAACCTTTTGGGTAAACGTGTGGACTACTCAGGTCGTTCGGTGATTGTGGTAGGTCCAACCCTACGTCTACACCAATGCGGTCTGCCTAAGAAAATGGCATTAGAGCTATTTAAGCCATTTACTTATGCCAAATTATTGCAAAACAACATTGCTCAGACTATCAAAGCTGCCAAAAAAATGGTAGAGCGTGAAGAACCTGTGGTGTGGGATATGTTGGCAAGTGTCATTCGTGAACATCCTGTGCTACTGAACCGTGCCCCAACACTTCATCGTCTAGGCTTGCAAGCCTTTGAGCCTGTGCTTATTGAAGGTAAAGCCATCCAGCTCCACCCACTCGTGTGTGCGGCATTTAATGCTGACTTTGACGGTGACCAAATGGCGGTACACGTGCCATTAACCCTAGAAGCTCAGCTTGAAGCTCGTGCCTTGATGATGTCTACCAATAATATCCTATCGCCTGCCAATGGTGAGCCGATTATTGTGCCATCACAAGACGTGGTACTTGGTTTGTACTACATCAGCCGTAGTCATGTCAATGCCAAAGGCGAAAATATGGCGTTTAGCACGGTCAATGAAGCTTTGCGTGCCATCGGTTCTGATGACTTATCTGTCAATGCCAAAATCAAAGTGCGTGTTACCGAGACGATTTTGGATGAAAAAACTGGCGAGAAAACAACCAAAACCGAAATCAAAGACACGGTTGCAGGTCGTTTGCTTATCTGGAACATCATGCCAGAGGGCATGGCATTTGAAGAATGCAACAAAGAGATGACTAAGAAAAACATCTCTAAGTTACTAAACTCATGCTATCGCAAACTGGGTGTTAAAGAGTCTGTTCTGTTCGCTGACCATTTGATGTATCTAGGCTTTGCCCAAGCGACCCTATCAGGCATCTCAATCGGTATGGAAGACATGGTGATTCCACCAAACAAAAAAGAGATTGTCGATGCTGCGGACGCCGAGGTACGTGAGATTGAACAGCAGTTTGAGGGCGGTTTTGTCACCGCAGGTGAACGCTATAACAAAGTGGTTGATATTTGGTCTCGTACATCTGATAAAATCGCCAATGCGATGATGGATAACTTATCGACCGATGAAGTGGTAAACAGTCAAGGTGAGATTGAGAGGGAAAAATCTTTTAACTCCATCTACATGATGGCAGACTCTGGGGCTCGTGGTAGTGCTACACAGATTCGTCAGCTTGCTGGTATGCGTGGTTTGATGGCAAAACCAGACGGCTCTATCATTGAGACACCGATTAAAGCGAATTTCCGTGAAGGCTTGACGGTACTCCAGTACTTTATCTCAACGCACGGTGCCCGTAAAGGTCTTGCCGATACCGCCCTAAAAACCGCTAACTCGGGTTATCTGACCCGTCGTTTGGTAGACGTGGCACAGGATTTGGTGATTACGCATGATGACTGTGGCACCGACGCAGGACAGCTCATAACCCCTGTGATTGATGGTGGCGAGATTGTTGAGCGTTTGGGTGACCGTGTACTGGGTCGTGTGACCGCCAAAGATGTTATTAATCACGATGGCGAAGTGGTTATCCCAGCAGGTACGTTGATTGACGAGCGTCTGGTTGAAGTGCTGGATAATAACGCCATTGATGAGGTGTATGTGCGTTCGGTCATTACCTGTGAAGCAACGCAGGGCGTATGTGCCAAGTGTTATGGTCGTGATTTGGCTCGTGGTCATCTTGTGAATATCGGTGAGTCAGTCGGTGTTATGGCAGCTCAGTCCATTGGTGAACCAGGTACACAGCTAACCATGCGTACGTTCCACGTTGGTGGTGCGGCAAGTGCAGCGTCAGTGGATAACAGCGTATCAGTGGGCAATAACGGTACGGTACGTTTCCACAACATGAAGACCGTAGAACACGCCGATGGTCATTTGGTGGTCGTGTCACGTTCGGCAGAGATTGGTGTGGCGGACGCCCAAGGTCGTGAGCGTGAGCGTTATAAAGTGCCTTATGGTTCTAACATCTTGGTGCGTGATGGTGCCGAAGTGAGTGCTGGCGATGTCATTGCCAAGTGGGATCCGCACACCCACCCAATCATTACCGAGTTTGCTGGTACGGCACGATTTAGTGATATTGCCGATGGCATGACCGCAACGGTTAAGGTGGATGAAACCACGGGCATGAGCTCCTTTGAGATTTTGGCAAGTAAAGACCGTCCAAGTCTCTCCAAAGACTTACGTCCTGCCATCATCCTAGATACGACAGACGGGCGTGAAGTGGTGTATTTCCTACCTGCTGAGACTGTGATTCGTGTGTCAGAGGGCGAGGCGGTAACTGCAGGTTCGGTACTCGGTCGTGTGCCACAAGCCACATCAGGTACCAAGGACATTACCGGTGGTCTGCCACGAGTGGCTGATTTGTTCGAAGCTCGTAAACCAAAAGACCACGCCATCATGGCAGAAGTGAGCGGTACGGTGTCATTTGGTAAAGAAACCAAAGGCAAAAACCGCTTTGTCATCACTGATGAAGAGGGTAATGAACACGAAGAGTTGATTCCAAAATGGCGTCAAATCAACGTCTTTGAGGGCGAGCATGTCGAGCGTGGCGAGATTGTCTCTGATGGTCCGCAAAACCCACATGACATCTTACGCTTAAAAGGCGAGACAGCATTGGCAAATTACGTGGTTAATGAAGTTCAAGAAGTTTACCGTTTACAAGGCGTGAAGATTAACGATAAGCACATCGAGGTTATCGTTCGTCAAATGCTCCGTAAAGTAGAAGTGATTGACGGTGGCGATTCTAGCTATTTCAAAGGCGACCAAGTGGAATACACCAAAGTGCGTGCCTTGAACGAAGAGCTTATCGCCAATGACAAATTCCCAATCGTCTATGAGCGTCAGCTACTGGGTATTACCAAAGCATCGCTTGCCACCGAGTCGTTTATCTCAGCAGCGTCATTCCAAGAGACCACACGTGTCTTGACGGCGGCAGCAACGATGGGTAAAGTGGACGACTTGTCTGGTCTCAAAGAGAACGTGGTTGTTGGTCGCTTGATTCCTGCTGGTACGGGTTTGGCGTATCATCAAAACCGCCAACGCCTTGCCGAGCGTGGTTTGGAGCCGGTCATTACCGTAACCGAAGACCCGTACACCAAGCCTGCCGACCCGCTACTGGCTGGAACAGATGCCAAAGATGACTTTGCGGCGGCATTTGCCAGTGAATTTGGTCAAAGTGAATAATCTCCAACAAGAAAAAAGCTCGCTTAGGCGGGCTTTTTTATGTCTCTTAAAATGAAGTTGATGTTTTTATTTAACATAATATTTTAAAAATAGTCCATTTTATTTACAGTCATTTAACTTCAAAATACACCCATTGGCAGTAGCAACTGTATCCCATAAAAAAGACAC
>ERZ1023440.163-NODE-163-length-13989-cov-10.474882_pt1 | contig 13989 bp, 16 predicted proteins | sample MGYA00380520_ERZ1023440 | MGnify/ENA primary metagenome ERZ1023440 (study PRJEB33173, sample SAMEA4830335) | metagenome | study: EMG produced TPA metagenomics assembly of the PRJEB25223 data set...
GCTTTTACGGCAACGGCTTGTGCAGGTTTCGCCTGCGGTTTAGCGGCTTCCGCTTTTACGGCAACAGCTTGTGCAGGTTTCGCCTGCGGTTTCGCTGCTTCTGCTTTTACGGCAACGGCTTGTGCAGGTTTAGCCTGCGGGGTATTGACTTGGGCAAATAGTGCCACGTCAGAATTTTTGGTGAAATCAATAGTTTTCACAATTTTGCGCGGGGCTTCGACAGGCGTGGCAATAGGAGCTTGCTGTGCATAAGCCGAGAGCGGGAGCAGATAGGCTACCGCTAGCAAAGCGCTTAGACTTTGTTTTTTCATCAATAGATCTCGTTAATTGGACTCTTTGATGGCAGCAGCCAAATTGCTCACCGCCATCGCATACATCGGCGAGGTATTATAGCGGGTAATCACATAGAAATTATTATAAATAATAAACGCCAATTCCTCTTGTTCACCTTGCAGCACAAGGCTTCCCACCGTTTCCGCACTTTGAGAAGCCAACCAATTCATGAAATTTTGGTCAGATTTTAGGCTTTCGTCTGTGGATAAGTCCTGCAAAGCATAAGCCGGCTTCACATTGCCGTCAAAAATGCTAAGACTCGGCTTTTGCGGCAATTGATAATACAAATCGCCATCTTTCTCCCAACCGCGGTTGGCAAGATAATTGGCAATCGAGCCGATGGCGTCTTCCGGACTTTGCCATAAATTAATCTTTCCGTCGCCGTCGAAATCTATCGCATCATTGCGGTAACTGCTCGGCATGAATTGCGCCATTCCCATAGCACCGGCATAAGAGCCTTGAATTTGCAAGGGATTCCAATCTTCTTGCTGCGCTAGTAATAAGAAATGGTCAAATTCGCTGCAAAAGAATTCGGCGCGCGGCGGATAGTCGAAACAAAGGGTGGCGAGGGCTTGCAAAACCGGCGTATTGCCCGTGACTTTGCCATAGCGGGTTTCCACGCCGATAATCGCCGTAATCACCGCCGGATCGACGCCGTATTGCGCATAAGCGCGTTCTAAGGCTTCGCGGTGCTGGCGATAAAAGGCTATGCCGTCTTCCAATCTTGCCGCATCCGAGAAAATGGTGGCGTATTCAAACCAAGGTTTGCTTTTTTCCGCCGGACGGCTGATTTTCGCCAGCACGTCTTCATCGCGATGAATCGCCATCAATAAAGACAGCAGATAGCGCGCGTCTATCTGATGTGTTTCAGCCAATTGATAAATGCGTTCGCGGGCATCGGCATTTTGCGCGTAATTAGGCGGCATGTCGGAAGTTTCTTCGGCGCTTTGCGCATAAGTTCCCTGCGCCAAAGCCAGTGCCGCGATAAGGACTAAACGGAATGTGTTCATGAAAAATGCTCCTGTTTAGGGGATTGTTTGTAGCCGCCGATCAGATTAACGGCAATGGCAAAACCGGCCATAAGCGATAAGACCGAACTGCCGCCGTAGCTGATCAGCGCCAGCGGCAAGCCTACTACAGGCAAAAATCCGCTTACCATGCCGATATTAACAAAGATATTGATAAAGAAAGATAAAAAAATCGCCGCCACTAGGATGCGCGCAAAGCGGTTATTCAGTCGCGTCGAGAGATATAGTCCGCGCAAAATCAGCAAGAGATAGGCGAGCAAGAGCAGGCTGACGCCGAATAAACCTAATTCTTCCGCAATCACGGAAAAGACAAAATCCGTCGTCGATTCCGGCAGAAAGGATAATTGCGACTGCGTGCCTTCGCCGTAGCCTTTGCCAAAAACGCCGCCCGAGCCGATAGCGATTTGCGATTGAATGATGTGATAGCCCGCGCCGAAGGGATCGGCTTCCGGATTAAACAGCGTCAGCACACGCTCGCGCTGATAGGCTTTAATGCCGAACATCCAAAACAGCGGCAAGGCAATCGCCGCCATCACGGCACCGACCCCAATCAGCCACCAAGGCAAGCCCGCCAAAAACAGAGCGATAATGCCGGAAGCCGCGACCAGCAGGGCGGTGCCTAAATCGGGCTGATCTAAAATCATATAGGCGGGAACGGCGATAATTACCAGCGAAATCAAAACGGTAAATAAATTCGGCGGTCGCGCTTGCCGCGTCAAATACCAAGCCACCATCATCGGCACGGAGAGTTTTGCCAATTCCGAAGGCTGAATACGGGCAATGCCGATATTGAGCCAACGCTGCGCCCCGCCCGCATGACTGCCCATAAGCAGCACCAAGAGCAGCAAAATAAGGGTAAAAGCATAAACAACAGGCGTTATTTGGCGAATTTTACCGGCAGGCAGACATAAAAACAGCCCGAACAAGCCCCAAGCGGCGGCAAAACGAATTGCTTGACGCAGTACCGTACCGCCGCTTTCCGCCGCGCTGTTCAAAATGACCAAGCTGAAGCCCATCAGCAGGGCAAGCAACAGTATCAACCACCAATCGATATAGAAAATCGCCGATTGCAGGATTTTCCATGTACTGCGCGGTCTGACTTCATCCATTGCCATTGTTATTCTCCGCCGCGCTACCAAGTAAGTAGAAATCGCTGATTTGCCTTGCCATCGGACCTGCGGTCGAACTACCGCCGCCGCCGCGTTCCACCACAATGCTCAAGGCGATTGTCGGCGCATCGGCAGGGGCATAAGAAACGAACATGGCATTGTCTTGATGCTCGCGCGCCAATTGGCTGTTGGAAATGCGTTGATCGGTTTTAAAGGAAATCACTTGCACCGTGCCCGATTTGCCCGCCATGCGGTAGCGCAGACCTTGGGCAATGTTTTTGCCCGTGCCGCTGTGATGATGAATCACGCGCTCCATGCTGTTTTTAGCAATTTGCCATGCCTGCGACTCATAAACAGGGATAATCTTTTCTTCCGCCCGTTCGGGGCTTTGAAACTGCATGCTTACGGGGTCGTAAATGCGCTTAAGCAGATAAGGGGTGAAACTTTTGCCGTCGCGAGCAATCAAGGCGGTCATGTATGCCAATTGCAAAGGCGTGGTGGTAAAAAAGCCCTGCCCAATGCTGGCATTGATGGTATCGCCGATATACCAATTGGTTTTGTAACGCGCTTCTTTCCAAGCACGGGTCGGCATGATGCCGCTGTCTTCGTCGGGCATATCAATACCGGTCAGCCGCCCCATAGCAAAATGTTGGCAATATTGCGCCATGCGGTCGATACCTAATTGCTGTCCCAGTGAATAAAAATAAATATCGCAAGACTGAGCGACCGCACCCACGCCGTTCAAACTGCCGTGTCCTGTGCGCTTCCAGCAATGGAAAGGACGGGCATTGGGATTTTCCGCCAAACGGTATGCGCCGCCGCAATGCACATGGCTATGTTCATGCACCACCTGATAATGCAAACCCGCCAAGAGCATCATCGGCTTAATCACGGAACCGGGCGGATAGCGCCCTTTCAATGCGCGATCATATAAAGGTCCGTGCGGATCGTCTAACAGCATTTTGTATTGCCGCCGGCTGATGCCTTTGGTAAACAAATTGGTGTCAAAACCCGGCTTCGATACCATCGCCAGCACTTCGCCGTTTTGCGGATTAATCGCCACGCAGGAGCCGCGATGCTCGCCCAGTACTTGATAAATAAACTGCTGCAATTTCAAATTGAAAGACAGGTAAATATCCTTACCCCGCTGTGCCGGCACTTCTTTTAACAGGCGCACCATATTGCCGTTGGCATCGGCTTCGACCTGCTGATAGCCCGATTTACCGCGCAACAGCGCTTCGTATTGCCGCTCGATTCCACTACGCCCGATATAGTCGATGCCTTGATAATCATCGGGATCAATGCTTTGCAAATCTTTTTCATTGATGCGGTTGGTATAGCCCAGAACATGCGCGCAGAGTTCGCCATAGGGATAGAAGCGCTCGTAATAAGGCTCAATCGCCGCGCCGGGCAGGCGGTACAATTGCAAAGCCAAGCGGTAATGCGCTTCTTCTTCAATCGAGTCTTTCAGCACCACACTTTCATAGCGGCGACTGCGCCGATAGCGGCTACGAAATTGTTCGATACTTACACTATCCAAGCCCAAAATCAGGCTTAATTGCGCCAGCAGCTGTTCCAAATTCTCCACATGCGAGGGATTGACGACCACTTGATAACGCAGAATATTTTCCGTCAGCGCAATACCGTTGGCATCATAAATCGTGCCGCGCTCTGGCACCAGCGGCTTGATTCTGACCCGATTGGATTGGGCGCGCGTGCGGTAATAATCGTAGCGCTGCACTTGCAGGGTAAACATGCGCCCAAAGAGCGCGGCAATTCCTGCGCAGACCGCCAAAGCCGTTAAGGCAACGCGGCGCGTAAAAGAACGTTTTAAATAAGCCTCGTCTTTGCCTTCCTGTTTTTTATGGCTGAGCAAATCGGCATGGGCGAATTTTTTCACCGCCGCACCCGCCCGCCATAATGCTGCATAAAGATCAGGCTGATCATCCGCATCAGCGGCCAAGCCGCTAATTGCAGCAGAAAACACCACAGCCAGCCCGCCGGCGCCGGAATACCTTCCACGATATAAAGCAATAAGAATTTCAAAACGATAAATCCCGCCCCTAGAAAAATCACGCCCAGCAATTGCTCAAAGACCGACACCGTGCGCCAATAGGTGTGCAAAGGAAAAATCAGTAATGCCGTCAAGCCGTATAACACACCGTGAAAACCGATGCTGACCTGCGCGGACAAATCCAATAAAAAGCTAATCGGCAAAAAAGCCCGCCACAGCGGCAAGCGCGGCTGATAATAAAACAAATACAGCAAGACCATGACCGTAATATCGGGCAGCAACAGCCAAGGTCGGAAATAAGCGCCTACCGTCAGCAATAGCCAACAGACAAAGAAATACAACAGCAAGGGCAAGACAGGCATTATTGCCCCCCTAATTGCGCAGGACGTGGCGGACCGACAGGCAAAATCACTTCGGGAATAATATCGCGCTGATCCAACAATAAGACCTCAAGCATGGAAGACAGATGCGCTAAGGATTTGAGTTCAATCTGTAAAAAAGAATTACGCTGATCGCGCGACACATCCACCACTTCCGCCACCGGATAACCACGCGGAAAGACGCCGCCCAATCCGGAGCTGACCAAGCGGTCGCCGATTTGAATATCGCTGTCCAAGCGGATATTTTCCACCGTCAAGGCGCTGCGCTCCGCCATGCCGCTGAGCAAAGCGCGTTGCTGGGTACGCTCGACATAGACCGGCACGCGACTGCGTCCGTCGCTAATCAGCATGACCCGCGCCTGATGCTCAAACACTTCCGTTACCTGTCCGACCAAGCCGAAAGGATCGATTACCGCCTGATGCTGATAGACACCGTCAGACAAACCTTTGTTAATCAATATGGTTTCGCGATAACCTTCGATATTGCTGTCGAAAATCTCCGCAATCATCACCGGCACCGTCACGCTGCCCACCGAATCCATCAACATCCGCAAACGGCGGTTTTCCGCCTGATAATGCCCCAGCAACTGAATTTGCGTTCGCAACTCGCCATTTTGCGCGCGCAATTGCTGCACCTGCGCCGCCAAATCTTCCTCTTGCTGCCACTGCTGCCATTGTCGGCTCAAGCCGCTCAAAGGCGCATAGACCATGCGCTGCAAAGGCGCATAGGCATGGTCATGCAGTAATGCCTTCGGCTTATCCAGCCAAGGGCTGTATTTATTCAATAATAACAATAAGAGACTCAGCGTTATCGCCGTCGCCCAAGCAGGAAGCCAATGGACAGAACGCTGTTCGTCATCTGCAGAAGGCGTGGCGAACATGAATTAAGTCATCAAGAAAGAAGCGACGCCGCGTTGATCCAATAATTCCAAAACCTTGCCGCCGCCGCGCGCCACACAGGTCAAAGGATCATCCGCCACAATCACATTCAAGCGCGTTTCTTCCATAATCAGTTTATCCAAATCGCGCAGCAAAGCGCCGCCGCCGGTCAGCACGATACCGCGTTCCGCCACATCCGCCGCCAATTCGGGCGGAGTTTGTTCCAAAGCCAATTTCACCGCGCGCACGATGCTGCCTAGCGGTTCTTGCAAGGCTTCTAGCACCTCATTGGAATTAATCGTAAAACTGCGCGGCGCTCCCTCTTGCTGATTCGTGCCCTTCACTTCCAATTCGCGGATTTCCGCCGAAGGATAGGCGCAGCCGATTTCTTTCTTAATCCGCTCGGCGGTCGGCACGCCGATCACAATGCCGAAATTGCGCCGCACATAATCGATAATCGCGCTGTCGAAGCGGTCGCCGCCCGTGCGCACGGAAGCGGCATAGACAATGCCGTTCAGAGAAATCACCGCCACCTCGCTCGTGCCGCCGCCGATATCGACCACCATCGAGCCGTAAGCCTCATCTACGGGAATCCCCGCTCCGATGGCTGCCGCCATCGGCTCTTGAATTAAAAAGACATCGCGCGCACCCGCCGCTTCCGCCGCATCATGAATCGCGCGTTTTTCCACCTGCGTCGCTCCCGAAGGCACGCAGACCAAAATCCGCGGACTGGGGCGGAAAAAGCCGCCGCGTCCGTGCGCGCGCTTAATGAAATGATCCAACATCATGGAAGTAATCTTAAAATCGGCAATCACGCCGTCCTGCATCGGACGCACCGTGCTTAAATTATCCGGCGTACGTCCCAACATCTGCTTTGCCTGCGTGCCGTAGGCGACAATCTTTTTGCGACCGTCTTGGGGATCTTGGGCAATCGCCACCACCGAAGGCTCATCTAAGACCACGCCTTCGCCGCGCACATAAATCAAAGTATTCGCCGTTCCCAAATCGATAGATAAATCACTAGAAAACAAACCGCTAAGAAACTTAAACCGCATAGACTGAGCCTCAAAAAATAGATTGCCCTTCTCGGGCGTGCAAAGACAAAGCGGATATGATACCTTTTTAAGCGTTTTTTTACATCATCTTGCGCAAGCAAGCGCCCGAGACTTTTACTTATGAATAGCTTAACACCTGAAATTATAGAAAAAACCGCCAAATTGGCACAATTACACATCAGCGACGAAGAAAAACAAGCCCTGCAAGCCGATCTCGCCGCCATTTTTCCGCTCTTCGACGCCTTGAACAAGGTCGAGATTTCCGCTCTTGAGCCGCTCGCCCATCCTTTAGATGCCAAACAACGCCTGCGTGCCGACCAAGCCGTTGCCCGCGATTTACTCGCCACCATCGAGAACAACGCGCCGCAATTTGAAGACGGCTTCATCACCGTGCCGAAAGTCATTGAATAAGGACAGCCATGAGCATTTTACACAGCAGCATTCGCGAACTTGCCGCCCAATTGGCAAACAAACAGCTTTCATCATTAGAACTGACTGAACACTATCTGCAACGCATCGAGGCGCATAATCCGCAGCTTAATGCCTACATTCGCATCACCGCCGAACAAGCGCGCGCCGATGCCCAAGCCAGCGACGCACGCCGCGCCAAAGGCGAGATCCGCTCGCCCCTAGACGGCATTCCGATGGCGCATAAAGACCTGTTCTGCACCGCAGGCATCACCACCACCGCCGCCTCCAAAATGCTGGAAAACTTCGTGCCGCCGCACAGCGCCACCATAGCCGAAAACCTCGCACAAGCAGGCGCTGTCATGACCGGCAAACTCTCCATGGACGAATTCGCCATGGGCTCTTCAAACGAACGCAGCGCCTTCGGCGTAGTACATAACCCTTGGGACAGCAAAGCCGTGCCGGGCGGCTCCTCCGGCGGTTCGGCAGCCGCCGTCGCCGCCAGACTCGTTCCCTACAGCACCGGCTCGGACACCGGCGGCTCCATCCGCCAACCTGCCGCCTACTGCGGCGTTACCGGCATCAAACCCACCTACGGCACCTGTTCGCGCTGGGGCATGATTGCCTACGCCTCCAGTCTCGACCAAGCAGGGCCTATCGCCCCCAGCGCGGAAGACTGCGCCCTTATCTTAAACGCCATGGCGAGCTTTGATCCCAAAGACTCCACCTCCAGCCAAGACACTCTGCGCGTATTCGACAACCTGCTCAACCAACCGCTCAACGGCGTAACCATCGGCATACCGCGCATCTATTTCCAAGGACTCGACAGCCAAATGGCGGACAACATCATGGCGGCGGCAAAAATCTATGAAAGCCTCGGTGCAACGCTCAAAGACATCGAACTGCAAAACACCGACATCGCCATTGCCAGCTACTACCTCATCGCCTCCGCCGAAGCCTCTTCCAATTTGGCGCGCTATGACGGCGTACGCTACGGACATCGCTGCGAAAACCCCGACAATCTGCAAGACCTCTACCGCCGCAGCCGCAGCGAAGGCTTCGGCGAAGAAGTCAAACGCCGCATTCTCATCGGCACCTACGCCCTATCCGCCGGCTACTACGACGCCTACTACGAACAAGCACGCCGCGCACGCCGCGCCATCTTAAACAGCTTCACAGCAGCCTTTACAGAATGCGACCTCATCCTAGGCCCGACCACGCCTAGCCCCGCCTTTGCCATTGGCAGCCAAACCGACGATCCGGTCGCCATGTTCCTCGGCGATTTATACACCGTTGCCGTCAACCTCGCAGGATTACCGGCAATCAGCCATCCGGCGGGCTTTATTCAACATCTGCCGGTCGGCTGTCAATTAATCGGACCGCATTTCAGCGAAGCGCGCCTGCTCAACCTCGCCCACCGCTTCCAGCAAGAAAGCGATTATCACAAACAAATCCCTGGCGCTTACGCCGCTTGAAATAAATATTTTATCGCCTCTCTTTCAATTAGCGCAAAAAACATGCACTAATTGAAAGAGAAATTTACTCATCAGGAAACCTGACTCTTTTAATATGCTATTTTTCGGATATCTGTTTTTTTAACAATTCTATCACTTGCTTTAAAGCAAGAATTTCTTCATCTTTTTGGCTCAACAATTCATTTTTTGCCTCTAGTAGTAATCGATACTTTTCATTCTCTAATAATAATTTTTCATCTGAAGCAATATAGCTATAATTATTAGCATATTTAGTATTATCACCAATAGAAAAGAAAAAAGCTTTATCTTGCGTTGCTATTAACTCAGTTATATCAATATTAAAAATATCAGCAATTTTTCTTAATTTTTCAAGATTTAAACTGCTTTTCCCACGTTCAATTTTTGCATAACCTGCAACTGACATTGAAAGTTTTTCTGCCATATCCTCTTGCGACCATTGATTAATTTCACGCAACACTCTAATTTTCTCATGAACTTCCATTTTTCACCCTTAAAGTTCAATTTAACTAAGAAAAAGTATCAATTTCTATACTTTTTATGACTGTTCGATAAGCGACATTCAGTATACCATAAGCAAAATTTTTAACCAAATTTAATGATATAAATATGAAAGACACAACACCAATCCAATATATAAGAGAACAGTTCTTTAGCTTTAACGGCAAAATTTCTAGATTAGAATTTATAATTTTTTCACTATTATCTTTTTTAATAACTATTAGCTGTTTAATCTGGTGCATAGATTCTATTATTTTATTCAACTCAAAACATTCATTTTACTCTATCTCCTCATACGATTATCCAGATAAAAATGAAACATTATTCTTGATTTTTATATTATGTTTAACAACTGCATTTTTAACTTTTTCATTTTCTAGTATGTTTTTATCTTTTGTAGTTAGAAGATTGCATGATATAGGATTGAATGGAGTTCACTCACTATGGTTATTTCTATCAATTATCAATCTACTTTTCTTATTTATTTTATTTACATCAAGGAGCTACACAAACACCGATTAAAATTTTATTTCTAAGTATTTTACATTATATTTATCAATATTTTTTGGATTATCAAATGAAAAAATCAGTTATTTTATTAATTATCTCTTCTACAATAATAGCAAATTCTTATAGCGCAAGCAGTTGTTTATCTGTTGGAGATGGGCAAAGTTGTTATAACTCTGATACTGGAGAAACAACAACTATAACACCTAATAGTTCAGGTGGATATAACACTTACAACTCGAATAATGGTCATAGAACAATCAATACTCCTAACGGCACTGGCGGATATAATTCTTACAATGCAAACAGTGGAGAAATGAATATTATAAATCCATAAATTAAATTTACGATATGAAAACTTTATATAATTTAAAAACTGAAAAACAGAAAGAAGTTGATATAGGCTTTTCCGCTTTTGCTTTCTTTTTTCCTGCATTATGGGCTCTTTTTAATTTATTTTTTGATATATTTTTATTTCTAATGATTGGTTTTGGGTTTATTGGAATGTTGTTAACTTCTGTAGTTAATACTACCGCTCAGGAAATAATAAATCATGGAAGCGCCGATAAAACAGCAGTTTGGGTTTTATTTTGGTTATTTTTTATTGCTCAAATTGTTGTTCGCATTTATTTAGGAATAAAAGGCAATCAAATAAAATATAGAAGATTAATCGAAAATGGTTATATAGAAAAGGAATAATGGCATAAACTAAAGAATTGAAAAAGTAATACAAAGTAAATCAATGCTGTATGACTTTTTCAATTCCCAATCATAATATATAAGATTATTTGCTACTAGCCACTTAACTAAAAATAAAAATCCATATATTATTTTTGTTTTTAAAGCTCGTTTACTCTTTCCCGCTGACTTCGATAATCATCAACTCCGAGCGCGAACCTAGACGCAGGGGCGTGCCCCAATAGCCGAAGCCGCTGCTAGTAAAGAAATGCACGCCGCCGATTTCGGCATGACCATGGTCCAGAACATACATACTGCTGGTTATGAAATTGGCGGGGAAAATCTGTCCGCGGTGCGAGTGCCCCGACACCTGCATATCAATCGGCAGTGTGGCGGCTTCTTCAATATTGGTCGGGCGGTGATCGAGCACAAATACAGGCATTTGCTGATCAACTTGCGCCAATAATTCCGGCAAGGAAGGACGAGCGCGGGCATAGTCGTCATCGCGTCCGATAATCGCGATTTGATTGTTAAATATCGCCGTTTCATCGCGCAATACATGCATTCCCGCCTCGCGCAAAGCGCGGTCATTGCCGGCGGTGTCGCCATAAAATTCATGATTGCCCAAAGTGGCATAAACCGGCGCCTGAATGCGCTTGAGAATCTGTGCAATGCCGTCGCGGTCATAATAATCAGGATTGTCATTGATAATATCGCCGGGCATCAGCACCATATCTACCTGCTCAGCATTGAGCATAGCAACCAATTTTTCCGCCATGCCTTTGCCGACCCACAAGCCAAAATGCGTGTCGGTAACCAAAGCGATTTTTAACGGCGCCAGCGGCTTATTCAGCTGAATTTGATAGCGCAAAATGGTCGGCGAATGCGCACTGAACCAAGCAAAGCCCAGTAATGCCAAAAAAGCGGTCGGCAATAGAGGTTTTAAATATTTATCATGACGACCGTGTCCCAACAAATGCAGTAAACCGATTGGCAAAGCGACCAAAAACCATAGCCAAGACAAAGCCAATACATTAGCGAATACGATAATGCCATGCGGCAAAAACCAACGCGCACCGAATAAACTATTGCCTAAGCCGAATAGCAAAACCACCGCATACCAACGCGGCTTATGTCCACTCAGCCATATATACGAACGCAGTAACACAAAAAGCAGCAATTGAAACAAACAAATCACTACCGCCAATAAAAGCCAACGCGGCATATTTTCCCCTTAATAAAAATTTCCGCCTAGGCGGAGAATCACATCAATGCTCTTAAAAACTATCAATACAAGCGCCGAAACGCGCTTATATTGATGCCGATGAGACTTGCTCCGGCGTCTTAGCCTCGATGGATAAGGCATGCACTTCCGTTCCCATCAAATCCGCCACCGCCGCATAGACGGCTTGATGCCGTTTTACCGCAGATAAACCCGCAAAAGCCTCGCTCACGATATATACCGCAAAATGCCCTGCCCCACCTGCCGAAGCATGTCCGACATGCAAGGCGGAATCGTCGCGAATCTCTAAACATTGCGGCGCAAATGCCGCGCGCAAAACCTGATCCAACATCGCAATCCGCGCCTCACTCATTCTCGCCCTCCTTATCCTTACGCAAATAAGCGCGCAGCAGCACAAATTGCGCAATTAAAAAGACAATCGTCAACCCCATCAAGCCGAAAAACTTAAAGCTAACATAGATATCATTTGAAAAATTCAATGCCACAAAAACATTCAGCGCACCTTCAAACAAAAAGAAAATGACCCAAGCCACATTCAAGCGCGTCCATAAATGCTCGGGCATATCGAATGCGCTATGCAACATCTTTTTAGTCAAATTTTCCCTGCCCACATATTGCGAGCCTAAAAAGACCGCCGCAATCGCGATATTTAAAACCGTCGGTTTGAATTTGATAAACAAATCATTATGCACCGCCAAAGTCAGCACACCCAAAACCCAAATCACCAATACCGTCAGCCAATGGCGTTTCTCAATCGCGGTATTTCTCAACTTCATCCACAGCAATTGCACAGCCGACACCAGCATCAAAGCCGCCGTCGCCACATACATCGCCTGCTCCGCATAACCCAACACACGTGCCGACACATAAGCGCCGATAAACGCCACAACCGGAATAAAATCCTGCATATATCCTCTACATTAATCAAAAAGTGCAGCAGCAAATACCGCCGCATAAATCCTCTGCGCACCTGCGCTTTTTAGCGTCCGCGCCGCCTCACGCATCGTTGCTCCCGTCGTATAAACATCATCCAACAATAACACCGACGGCGGACACACGCCCTGCACCGAAAACGCCCCTCGAATATTCTTCCGCCTCAGCCTTGCCGCCAAAGAAGATTGCGGCGCTCGCCCTTGCTTGACTAACAAAGCCTTATTCATCGGCAAGTCGTAATGCTTTGCCATCGCCGCCGCCAAATAATGCGTTTGATTAAAACCGCGTTGCAGTAAACGCCCACTTGAAATCGGCATCGGCAGCAACACATCGACAGCAGGCAGCGAGCACTGCGACATCATCGTCGCCATCAAAGCCAAAGCCCTGCGATTTGCCGCATATTTTGCCACCAAAACCACATCACGCACCACATGCTCAAAACAGCAAACAATAAACAAAGCCTCAATTTCAGGCGGTTTGCGCAAACACGCTCCGCACACCTCCGCCTGCGGCAAAGGACGCGAACAAGAACGGCAATGCCGGGGAAAAGCACGCAATAAGGTCTGACAATCCGTGCATAAGGGCTCCTCACAAAAAGCATTGCAATGCAAGCAAGATTGTGGAAAAAACGCCGCAAACGAAGGCGCAGACCAAAAAGCAGAAAAATTCATGGCACGCTATTGTAGCCGCAGCCCCAAAAGCAAGCAAAACCTTTTCCAAAATCTGAATAAAAATTCAGCAAAAACATTACAAAGACGAAGAATCATAAAATAAGGCTAGACAAAAAAAACAGAACTCACTAAAATTGCGCCCTCATTACGGAAAGATGGCAGAGTGGTTGAATGCACCGGTCTTGAAAACCGGCGAGGGTTAACGCCCTTCCAGGGTTCGAATCCCTGTCTTTCCGCCAAGATACTGAAACCGCTTAGTTTTAAGCGGTTTTTTTACGTCTGAACAAGTCTAAAATTTAGAATAGCGGTTGTGCAATAAAACCTTGGCATAGACAGTATCAGGCAGATTGACTGCTGTCTCGCCTTCTTTGTCGGCTCGGGCAAGTGGGAATGGGCGGTTATCATCAAAATAGACTTCCACGGCGCACAGTAGGACATCTTCCGCCATCTCTAAGGCTTCGGCAGTTGTCTGCCCGCAGGTTATCGCCTCGGGAATATCGGGGAAAGTGACGGTAATATCGTCATCGGCATAGTTAAAGTTTGCGTAATACAACATGATAGACTCTTATAATTTAAATTTTTTAACATATCGAAACAGTAGGCGAAGCGCTGGAGCTTATAGCCCAGTTGCTTTTTAATCGCTTTTATTGTTGTGTTTGGCATTTCGCCGGGGTTTTTCTCTTGAATTTACAATCCAAGTGCAAAAAAAGAAGCATTCATAATAGAGTATCATTTTGTTCCCCAACAAAAAAGGACT